>Ga0366801_1078_pt1 | contig 11970 bp, 12 predicted proteins | sample BONcelN113001E15_FD_207033 | JGI IMG/M metagenome (GOLD analysis project Ga0366801, IMG submission 207033) | Enriched cells from coal bed in the Powder River Basin, Montana, United States - BONCAT cells N11 rep3 HSBNCT.N11.300.1.E15 ... | reverse complement strand
CTCTACCGATTTCATCTAGGATGATCAGGCTCTTATCCGTCGCAGTATTCAGGATATAAGCCAACTCACTCATTTCCACGTAGAAGGTGCTCTGCCCCTGGGCCAGATTGTCGGAGGCGCCGATTCGGGTATAAATTCTGTCTACCATGCCGATACTCGCCGCTTCAGCCGGTACAAAACAGCCTGTCTGCGCCATGAGCACGATCAATGCCGTCTGTCTCATATAGGTGGACTTTCCGGACATGTTTGGTCCGGTGATCAGCAGCATACTGCTGTTTTTTCTGTCAATGTAAGTATCATTGGATACAAAAATTCCATTCCGGATGGTTTCTTCAATCACCGGATGACGTCCTTTTTCAATGAGAATCGCATCTCCGCTGTTTACTATGGGCTTTACATACCCCAGCCTGCTGCTCACCTCCGAATAGGAGGTCAAAACATCCAGTACGGATATTGCGGCGGAGGTCTTTTGAATCGTACCGATGAAACCTTGAATGAAATTCCTAATTTCTAAAAAGATTTCGTATTCCAGCCGGTTGATTTTCGTTTCTGCATTCAATACGACGGATTCGACCTCTTTCAGTTCCGGGGTGATGAAACGTTCGCAATTGGCCAGGGTCTGTTTTCTGATATAATTCTCCGGTACAAGATCAAAATACGACCTGGTGACTTCGATATAATATCCGAATACTTTATTGAAGCCGACCTTCAGGTTTTTGATACCGGTTCTCTCCCGTTCACTGCCTTCCAATCCTGCGATCCAGTTCTGGCCATCCTTGATGGAATGCTTCATTCCGTCCAGCTCTTCCGAATAACCGCTCTGGATCAGGCCGCCCTCCTTCACCGTAAAGGGAACATCCTCAACGATGGCTCTGTCGATTAGCTCATAGATTTCGATAAGAGAATCGATGCTTGCTTCCAGTTTTTCCAGCATTGGATCACCGCAGGAGGCAAGCTCACTTTTCATATCGGGCAGAACGAAAATTGAGTTTCTCAATGCGATCAGATCCTTGCCATTTGCATTTCCGCAGGCAATTCTGCCGGCAAGGCGTTCCAGATCATAGATTTTCTTTAAATGCTCCTTGATATTATTCCGTAAAAGAACCTCATCGCTGAGAAGCTCGACGGCATTCAGTCGTTCCTGGATTTCCTTCAAATGATTCAGCGGCTCCCGCAGCCATTGTTTCATTTTCCTCGATCCCATTGCCGTCTGGGTTTTATCCAGAACAGCAAGAAGAGAACCCTGCACCTTCTTTTCAAACAAGGTTTCCGTCAGCTCGAGGTTTTTGATCGTCGCTTTGTCCAGGGACATATGTCCCGCCGTATCATACACATTTAGATGGGCCAGATGTGATAGATTTTGTTTTTGTGTTTCAAATAAATAGGAAAGCAATGCACCCAGCGCCATAACGGCAAGGGGCATTTCTTCCACACCGAGACCCTTCAGCGATCGGACCTTAAACTGACGCTGCACCGAATCCACGGCGGCATTTTGATTGTAATATCGGTCATTTAATATACTAAAATAGGCACCAGAAGCATCCTTGATCTCCTCTGACAATCCATCCAGTGTGGTCGCTTCATTCGCGATGACTTCCTTTGACCTGATCTTTACCAGTTCATTGATCAGCTTCTCTATGTATCTTGAACCGTTCAGCTCTGTCGTACTGATTTCGCCGGTGGAAACATCGCAGTAAGCGAGTCCCGCTCCCGTTTCATCCAGGAAGACAGACGCAAGATAATTGTTTTCCTTTTCATTGAGCATGGTCTGGCTTACAACGGTTCCGGGCGTGATCACCTGAATGACCTCTCTCTTTACAATCCCTTTTGCCGTTGCCGGATCCTCTACCTGTTCACAGATGGCTACCTTATATCCCTTGTCAATGAGCTTTGCGATATAGGTTTCGGCCGCATGATACGGCACGCCGCACATGGGTGCTCTTTCCTCCTGACCGCAGCTCTTTCCGGTCAGTGTGATTTCCATTTCCTTGGAGGCTGTTATGGCATCCTCAAAAAACATTTCATAGAAGTCGCCAAGACGAAAGAACAGGATACAATCCTGATAGTCTTTTTTGATCTCCATATATTGTTGCATCATCGGTGTTAATTGCATAAGAACCTCGAATTTCATCTATTTTTGTCGAATAAAAGCTTAACGTTCTGTTCATTCATTATTTAACGGCTATTCACCGTGGCAGATCCGGCTTTATCCTCTGAGGATCCGCCCATTCCTTGCTGGTCACAGACAGGCGTCAGCTCAGCTGCTCGTGGGACGCCGTCACCACGGCTTCCAGGATGGGACGATAATCCGTTCCCGTATCCATCTTATTTAATAGCAGTAAGTACTCGATATTCCCTTTTGCTCCCGTCATGGGAGAAAATTCCAGTCCCTGTGGATACAATCCGTTCGCTGCTCCGTATTTGATGGCGTTTTCGATCACTTCCATATGAACCGCCTTGTCTCTGACGATCCCCTTTTTCCCTACCTGTTCCCGTCCGGCTTCAAACTGCGGCTTCACGAGGCAAACGAGTTTTCCTTCGTCAGCAAGCAGTTCCGCTGCCACAGGAAAAACAAGCTTTAGGGAGATGAAGGAAACATCGATACTGATAAAATCAGCCTTTTCCACAATTTTTTCCTTGTCCAGATATCGAACGTTCACCTTTTCCATATTGACGACCCTTGGGTCGTTTCTGAGGCCCCAATCGAGCTGTCCGTAGCCGACATCAATGGAGTAAACCTTCTTTGCTCCGTTCTTCAGCATGCAATCGGTAAAACCTCCGGTCGATGCTCCGATATCGACCGCTACCAGTCCTTCCAGTTTGAGGTCAAAAGAACGGATCGCCTTTGCTAGCTTCAGTCCACCGCGACTGACGTAGGGACAAGCATCTTCTTTGATGTAGATTTCTGCATCGTCCTTGATTCCCGTTCCTGCCTTGTCCACTCTTTGGCCGTCAACATAGACGATTCCGGCCATGATAGAACCTTTTGCCTTTTCCCTCGATTGGAAAAATCCCCTGTTCACCAGGACAATATCAAGCCGTTCCTTCAAGGAAGCCACACACCCTTTCTGCGATACTTTCCGAATCTAAGCCGTATTTTTGAAACAATTCTTCCGTGCTCCCCTGTTCGATAAATTGACCCGGCCATCCGATATTTAAAACCTTAACATCCAATCTGCCTTCCTCCGCCAGCAATCCGTTCACAATGGATCCGTATCCACCCTCCAGAATGTTGTCCTCCAGCGTCACAAGCTTTTTCACTTTTTCAGTTGCAGACAGAATGGAAGCTCTATCAAGAGGCTTAACGAAGCGCACATTGGTAAGCCCGGCTTCCACTCCCCGGGATCTCAGCTTCTCGCATGCTTCCAAGGCGATGGGAACCATCTTGCCCACGGCAAATAGCTCCACATCCTTACCGTTTTGAAGCCGTTCACTGGTGCCGTCAATGACCGGACAGCCCATCTCGGCAGTACAGTCAATCGCTTCTCCTCTTGGATAACGGATAGCGCAAGGACCTTTCAGTGTCAGTGCATACTCCATCATATCCGCCAGTTCTTTGCCATCCTTGGGAGCAAGCACCGTCATATTGGGCATTTGGCTAAGATAAGACAGATCAAATACGCCGTGGTGGGTTTCTCCGTCGGAGCCCACATTGCCGGCTCTGTCGATTGCAAAAATTACAGGAAGATTCTGCATGCAGACATCGATGAGGATCTGATCATAGGCTCTCTGGAGGAAGGTTGAGTAAATTGCAACAACCGGCCTGTAGCCGCTGGCAGCAAGTCCTGCTGCAAAGGTAACTGCATGGGCTTCCGCAATGCCTGCATCAAAGATGCGATCCGGATATTTCTGCATGAATTTTCCAAGGCCTGTTGCGTCGATCATGGCGGCGCTAACCGCTACTATTTTGGAATGATCGTTGGCCATCTGCACCAGCTTATTTCCGAAAATCGTAGAAAAGCTTAGATTTTCCGACTTGGTCAGTACATTCCCTGTCGTCGGATCAAATGCACCGATCCCATGGAATTTCCCCGGATTGGTTTCTGCATTACGATACCCCTTTCCCTTTTTTGTGATGGCATGGATCAAAACCGGTCCCTCCATCATTCTGGCAAAAGAAAGAACCTCAACAAGGTCATGGATATTATGTCCGTCGATTGGTCCGAAATATTTAAATCCAAGCTGTTCAAAGATTGCACCGGGAACGATTGCATATTTTAAAGAATCCCTGAGATGTTCAAAGCCATTATACAAGCCTTCTCCTACACCGGGGATTCCTTTCAGTGTTTTTTTCAGCTGTTTCTTGAAATCCAGATAGGTTTGAGAAGCACGCAGCTTGGAAAGATGCTGAGAAATTCCACCAATATTTTTACTGATGGACATTTCGTTGTCATTCAGTACAACAATCATCTTCGATTGGGACGAACCTGCATTGTTCAGAGCCTCATACGCCATGCCACCCGTCAGGGCTCCGTCGCCTATGATTGCGATGACAGAATAATCGTCGCCGTCCAAATCTCTTGCCGCCGCATACCCCATCGCCGCAGAAATTGAATTACTGCTATGACCGGTATCGAACATGTCATGGATGCTTTCCTCTCGTTTCGGAAAGCCGCTTATCCCGTTAAGGCATCGCAGTCCATCAAAGCAAGGAGCCCTTCCGGTGAGAACTTTATGTACATAGGATTGGTGACCTACGTCCCATACCATTTTATCCTTAGGACTTTCAAAGACCTTATGCAGAGCGATGGTAAGCTCAACAACACCAAGATTGGATGCAAGGTGACCTCCGTTTTTTGAAACCTTTTCGATCAAAAAATCTCTGATCTCATAGGTCAAGAGCTCCAAATCTCTTTCGGACATTGTTTTCAGATCCTCCGGGAACTGATAATCCAATATTGTTTTTTTCATGTATGATTAACTCCTTACTGGTTACTTTTCACGCTTTCTCTTTCTCTTTCTATCCTATTATCCGTGTCAGCGGATCAGGAAGTCTACCGGATCCTCCCTGCAAGATCATCTGCAAGACGGATGAAAAATTCTGCATTATCATAGTATGGCTCCATGGCTTTTTTGGCGTTTTCGGTAAGCTCCTGCACTTTTTCTTTGGATTCGCTTAAGCCATAACGGCATGGGTACGTCGCCTTTTGATTTACTTGATCCTGTCCGGTTTTTTTTCCCAGCTCTTCCTCATTGCCTTTGACATCCAGAATGTCGTCGACGATTTGGAAGGCAAGTCCTATATTTTCCGCGTATTCGTCGAGATCCGCCAACATTTTTTTATCAGCGCCTCCCAGGTGGGCACCTGCTCGTACGGCCGCTTTGATTAAGGCCGCAGTTTTATTGATATGAATATAATCAAGAATTTCCTTGGTGCACTGCTTATTTTCGGCTTCCATATCGGCGATTTGCCCTGCAATCATGCCACGGCAGCCTGCGCCTTTTGATATTTCATAGACAGCACGTACTCTACGCTTTAGCTTTTCCTCATTATCAAAATACAGGAGCATGTCCTTGTTCATCGCCTCAAAGGCGGAAGTCAATAATCCGTCTCCGGCAAGAATGGCGGTCGCCTCCCCAAAGACCTTATGATTCGTTGGAATTCCGCGCCTCAAATCGTCATTATCCATGGCGGGCAGATCATCGTGGATCAGAGAATAGGTATGGATATATTCTATGGCGCAGGCATAGGGTAACGCCAGCTTTTCATCGCCGCCGCAAAAATCACATGCTGCCAGCAAAAGTACCGGCCGCAGCATCTTTCCGCCCGCTTTCAGGCTATAAGTCATGGATTCATATAACGTAATACTTTTATGGTCAACCTCGGGTAAAAAATAGAGCAAGTGTTCCTCAACGAGTCCTTTAAACCTTAAATATTCATTGTTCTGCATCCAGTATCATCTCCTTTATGCTTCTTTTTTTTCAAAGAATTCGATTTTCTGTTTTGCGTCGTTCAGCATATCATTACAGTAATTGTAGTATTCGATCCCTTGTTCGAAGCTCTCCATGGCAGCCTCCAGGGTTGTCCCATCCTTTTTCAGGATTTCCGCTGATTTTTCCAAGCCGGCCAATGCTTCCTCAAAGCTCATTTTTTTCTTTTGATTTGCCATGATGCTCCCTCCTTATCTCTGCAACCTCACATATAATAGTTCCATCCTTCATAACAGCGGTCAAGCTGTCACCAACTGCAAACCGATCAGCAGAACCGGCCAGTTTGCCTCGTCCATCCAGGATCGCTGCATATCCTCTATCCATGATATTCCTTGGATTGAGCGCATCCAGGCCTGCCTTCAGCCGCTCTGTCCGGGAAGACCATTCTCCGAGCCGGCTGTATAAAGTGTTGATGATTTCTTTATTCAACGCTTCCACTTTCATGGCATGAAACATCAGCCTATGATTCATACTTACTGCCAGGGCGTCTACACTGTTTCCGGTCACTCGTAGTTTCATATATTTAATAAGGCGTTCCATGATGTGAATCAGGTTTTCCTTTTCATTTCTAACATATTCCTTCAGCGCTGCAACATCAGGCACCACCATCTGGGCTGCCGCAGTCGGTGTTTCTGCCCTCTTGTCCGCCACAAAATCGGAAATCGTAAAGTCGGTTTCATGGCCAACCGCAGATATGATCGGAATCTTCGAAGCAAAGATACTTCTAGCAACGATTTCTTCATTGAAGGCCCAGAGCTCTTCCATAGAACCACCGCCTCTGCCTACGATCATAGCATCGACCTCCGGGAACAGCCGGTTTACTTCATCAATCGCTTTTGCGATCTCATCGGCGGCACCGGGTCCTTGGACAAGACAGGGATAGACCAGTACATCTACTATATTATTTCTGCTTTTGACTATTTTTATGATATCTCGCACAGCAGCACCCGTTTCCGATGTGATGACTGCAATTTTCTGAGGGAAATAGGGAATCGGTTTTTTATATTTTTCGTCGAAAAGACCCTCTTGAGACAGCTTTTCCTTCAATCGTTCAAAGGCCGCCGTCAGGTTTCCAACCCCTTCTATGGTGATTTCCCTTACATTCAGTGAGTAGCTTCCACCGCGTTCATATAGAAAGATATAGCCGTTTGCAACAATTTCGATCCCGTCTGTCAGCTCATACCGGATGTTCTTCAGGTTATCCGCAGCAAGAAAACAGCTGATTTTACTCGCCTCATCCTTCATCGTAAAGTAAACATGACCCGTGCTGTGATATTTCAGGTTGGAAATTTCGCCGATGACGGAAACATTCCCTAACAGTGGGTCAGACTGAAGCACTCTTTTAATATATCCGTTGAGTTGAGAAACCTTTATCGGTTTAACTGCCATAATTCTTTTCCTCCAAGGAACGAGATGCCTACCGCGTTATCAGACGACAAAGCGGGTTCTCCAAAAACCAGCTTCAACGGCTTGCCTTTGAAGCAATGATCGATTTCATCTCTGATATACCGGCTCGCCATTACCCCTCCTGTGAAGAGAACGTGGCTACAGCCCGACTTCGATACGGCTTTTTCCGTAATGTGGCACAGGCAAGTGCTGATCGATTGAAACAGCTCATAAATCAACTCCTCTGGATTCGTACCCTTCTGTAGCGCACGCTGACATTGGGTTTCGATCCCGGATAAATTGATTTCCAAACCGTCGATCGGAATCTTCTTTAGTAAGGTGACCTGTTTCTCTATCACATTTTTTTGCTGAGTTGCATCACTCTGCTCGTCCCTTTTCTTTACCGCAATGCGATCCATCTCTCTTCCGGCAGGGAATTCCATACCGATGGCCACTCCGATTCTATCGATAACTTGTCCAAAGGAGAGGTCTTTGCTTCCGCCCAGAATCCGGAAGGTTTTATCAGAAATATGGAGCAGCTCGCAGGTCCCACCTGACAAATGATACGCCAAATACTCCGTCTCATCCGAAAGGCTGCTGTGCTGCAGCACAGCCTCCAGATGCCCTTCCTGGTGCGAGAACTCAAAGAAAGGCACCCCAAGGCTGGCTGCCATAACTTTCCCATAATTAACACCTGCTTTAAAAACCGGCATATAAGAGTCCTCGATCGGTCTTGGCCGATTGGAGACCGCAATGGCTCCAATCCGATCTTTATCGATCTGCCCGTAAAGCTCCATCAGCATATCCGGAAGGTTTTCCATATGCTGAAAAAGGGCGTGGGATTGCCGAAGCCCTCTTTCGCCCTGCTTGACAGTCAGTAATTTACGCATATCTGCCGCAATTTCTCTATTGATATCAGTCATTGCGAGGGAAGTCGTATAGTTGCTGGTATCAATCCCGAGAACCAAATCTTTATTCTGCATCTTTGCTTCTTACAACCTTACCAAGAATCCCGTTGATGAATTTTCCCGATTCATCCCCGCCGAATTTCTTTGCCATATCCACTGCTTCATTGATGGATGCCGAATTTGGAACTTCCGGGAGATAAAGGATTTCCGCAGCGGAAAGTCTCAATATCGCAAGATCGACCTTTGCCATTCGACTGATTTTCCAGTTTTCACTACAGGCTTCCAGTTTCTCATCAATGGAGGGCAAGTGGTCCACTGCAACTGAAAAAAGCTGATTAAAGTATTCCAGTTGATTGGAATCCTTCATGTTCTCCAAAATAAATCTTTCTTTTATCTCCTGACCATAGTCGTTCTGCACTTCCATTTGAAACAACAGCTGCATGAAAAGTTCTCGTGCTTCCGTTCTCCGCATATCTTCTAGTCCTCCTCATCTGTGAAATGTACTCCCTGAACGTGTATGTTCACTGCTTTCACAACAGCCTCCGTCATGGTTTCAACTTCCTTTTTTACGTTTTCCTGAATATCCCAGGCTACCTCCGGGATCTTAACACCATACTCCACGACGGTATATATGTCAATATTGATTCCATCATCACTCTGGTTTACTTTAATCCCCTTATAAAGGGGCTCTTTGCCAAAAATATTTTTTGAAATATTATCCGTGAATACACCGCTTAATCCGGCAACACCTTTTGTTTTCAAGGTTGCATTCATGGTGCAGATTGCGATAACATCATCCGATATTTTTAGGGTTCCCAGTTTTTCTTCGGTTGTCGTGCTCATTCTTTTCACACCTTACATATTATAACGCCTAAGTAGAAATATTTCGACTGTAGAAATTATTTTTATATTCAACGAAGCGGGAGATATCTCCGCTTCGTTATATTTTGCGAGCAGCACCAAGCAAAATAAATTGATTCTACCTTGCGGCGATGGCCTGCGCCCTGCGGCTCTGCCGCACTTTAAGTTATAGAATCATTATATCAGAAGTGAACTCCAGATACAATTTTTAATTTGATTCAAGGAAAAGTCAAACCCCGCTAATACTTGCTTTGAATCACAATCTGGCTGGCATTCCGACCAGTTTCCCTCATAACGATATCACAAATTTTCGCCACATCGGACTGGGTGACTTCCTGCTTGTTGACCGTGACATTGACTGAATTATCCGTCATCAAAACCAGTGCATCTGTAAAGCCCTTATTTTTGATCAAATTCTCGATTACCTTCTCTTTGTTCATATAGTCGATGATTTTCAGTTTCTGCTGTGTCGCATTATTCTTTTCCGCACTTCCATCCTTTGTCTCCTCAATGACATCGGTAAGCATTGATATCACCTGGTTTCTATCCATGTTGATGGTGGCTCTCGCTTCTTCAAAATAGATGTCTGCATTGGCGATTTCTGTGAGATCATCCGAGGTTACAATCAAACTGGTGTCGAGGGCTTCGCCAGAGGAAACTGCCGGGGTTTGATCTGCACCGGCTATGGTATCGACAACTGCATTTTCATCGGTTGGTGTGTTCGTATCTACAGCACCATCGCTGCTTGTTCCGGGCAATTCGGTGACATTCAGGCTGTCGACCAGCACATCTCCGTCATGCAGACTCATCTGTTCCAATTCATAATCGGTATATCCCGCGGAAGCGGAAAGATCCTGATCATTATTCAGCTTGTTATTCAGTACCCCTATGCCGACAATCAGTACCAGCATACAAACCAGAATTATTTTTTTGTTTTTTAATAATTTCATTTACGATATCCCCCCTAAATCCTGCTTTCGCATTTCAAATCAAGTCATTCCTTTACTCTTTATCGGTGTCGCTTTTCTCAAAGACCATCACATTTGACGCAGGGATGTTAAATACTGTTGCTACCGCATCGATAATATTGCTCCTGACAATAATGTTACCTGCTCCTTCTGAAGCTACAATCACTCCCTCCACCTTCCGGTCAGTCTTTTTCGTTTCACTGCTGAATACCGTATCTTTTTCTTCCACGTTCTGATAGGTAATCATAACATTGGTATCTCCGACTCCTTTCATCTGGCTTAATATTTTCTCCAGCCTGATTTCCTCCTCCGTAGCCACGGCAGTTTCTTCCGTATATTCTGTCCCGCCGTCCATATCTACGATCTGCCTTCTCCCGTCTTTACTCTGTGTAAGAACATCGAACAGCAGAAGTGCGATTGCTGCTACAAATAGTACCGTAAGCAACTTGATGAGCAAGTCCTTTACGTATTTATCATTTTTCAGTTTATCCCACATGCTTTATCCTCCCTATTAATATATAAATATGGATATGTCCTTATTCCATTAAAATTGCCAATGGGGACAATATTATAGCCATAATGATCAGAGAAAATATAAATTTCAGGTACTTGCTCATACTTCCCGGCGGCAGCAGGATTTCAACAAAGGTTACCGCTACGATAATAATGAAAATATTTTTGACCCATTCTCTTGCAATCTCCATCCTCAGTCACCTCCCATTCTCACCGCTTCGTTCTTTATTTCCATAAACTGCTGCCTCCGATTCCGATAATAATCGATAGAAAAATAATGAACATCATTGCAACAAGGAATAAAATAATTGCAAGGGTGATCACCGTATTCCCCACCTCGTTCACACAGTCTGAAATGGTCTTATTTCCAATGGGCTCAATGACTACGGCAGAAATTTTAAACACCAGCGCAACCGCCAGAATTTTGATCATCGGAATGACCAGGAGGGTAATGATGATCATCAAACCAAAAATTCCGATTCCGTTTTTGATAATGGCTGCGCAGCTTAGGATCAAATCCAGTGAATCTGCTGCAAAGCCTCCCACGATGGGGACAAAATTATCTACCGAGTATTTGGCCGTCTTGGCCAGCATTCCGTCCGCAGTTTTTGTCACGAGGCCTTGTACAATTGTAAGGCCTGAAAACAAGGTGACTAAAAGACCCATCACGGTAACTGCCATTCCACGGATCAGCAGCGCCAGTTTTTTTACATAATCCTTCTCCGAAAGACTGTTGACCAGTATAAAAATACACGAAATATAGATGGCAGGCATGATCAGTCTCTGCAAAACAGAATTGAAAATCGTGATTGCGGTTACGATAAAGGGATTCAATATCCCTCCGGATGTAAAGCCTCCCATTGTAATCAATAAAGGTACAAGGATTGGCAGCAGGGCCTGCATCGTTACCGTCATGGTATCCACCGCATTGCTGCAAATTTGATATATATCCATAAAGCTTTTCAGACAAAGCACCATTACACAGCAGCTGCATACGATGACACCAAGATTGGAAACCGTATCTTCGGAAAAGGAATCAGCCAGATTTTTCAAAAGGCCGATGATGATGCAAACCACCACCAATTGTACCCCCAATAAGATGCTCCCATAGATTTCATGCATAAAATAGTTACTGATTGTACTGATAATATCCTCAAAACTGAAGATGGGATCTCCCTGCAGGATGCTGCGAATGATTTCTCCCGGACTTGTATCTCCAAAAACAGTTCCTTTGCTTGTTGCAATATCAAAGAGCTCCTCGATCTCTTTCATATCCATTGAATCAAGCTGCTCATTTACAATGCTTTCAACACTCAATTCTTTTCACCTCATCAGCCCGGCAGCATCTTGTTGATCAGCTCCATGACTGCCATCATTACAGGTACCGCCAAATAGAAAATCAT
>Ga0366801_1076_pt1 | contig 12080 bp, 13 predicted proteins | sample BONcelN113001E15_FD_207033 | JGI IMG/M metagenome (GOLD analysis project Ga0366801, IMG submission 207033) | Enriched cells from coal bed in the Powder River Basin, Montana, United States - BONCAT cells N11 rep3 HSBNCT.N11.300.1.E15 ... | reverse complement strand
TGAAAGACAGATTGTTTGAAATGGACTTACCGTTGGCGGGAATGCCTGCTATGGCCAACAATACGGCTATAACAGAAACCACTTCACCTCTGCCGGAAGTGACATACGGAACTATATCTCCTGTGCTGATAATCTGGTTTATTGGTTTGGGGGTCTGCGCCCTGTTTTTTCTTGTAACACATCTGCGCTGTCGCAAGGAGTATAAGACTGCGCTGCCGGTCGACAGCGAGTTTGTAAAGCTTTGGCAGCAGAAACACCCAATGCGGAGAAAGGTTCAAATACGGCAATCGGATAGAATTTCGGCTCCCTTGACCTATGGCATCTTCCGGCCCGTTGTACTTCTGCCGAAGCAAACAGATTGGGCGGACGAAACCCGATTGAAATATATCCTGACCCATGAATTTGTGCATATCCGGCGATTTGATACGCTGACAAAGTTAGTAATGGCAACCGCTTTATGCGTTCACTGGTTTAACCCTTGCGTATGGCTGATGTATGTACTGACAAACCGGGATATTGAACTGTCCTGTGATGAAGCGGTTGTAAGGACATTCGGGGGAAGCGTTAAATCAGTCTATGCACTGACACTGATTGGGCTGGAAGAGGAGAAAAACCACCTTGCACCTTTTGTAAATAATTTCAGTAAAAACGCTATTGAAGAAAGGGTTGTGTCAATTATGAAGATTAAAAAGATTTCGGCCTTTTGTATTATAGGGGCCATTTGCTTGGTTGTTGGGGTGACAGCAGCGTTTGCAACTTCATTTAAGGATAACAGCCCCCAAACTGTGAGTCTGCCGGGAAAATATGATAGTCAATATATTAGCGAATTAGAGCAAGGTCACCATACAGGAGATTTAGATCCTCAAAATGTATTGATGACATATATTTCTGAAAAGAAATATGATTTCAATGATTTTGTATTACGACTTGATGAAGATATAAAAAAGACGTATGTTTATCCAGATGGTAAAATTGAAATCCAGCTAATTGCTTATGACATTCAAACCTCAACCGGCAATATTGTCAGGGTTTGGGATGCACAGCCATATTCGTATCATGAGTTTTAATAAACTTCTTCGTATGTGCTAAACTTTCTGCCATAGAGAACAACACCCTTTCTTCTGTTTATTCTGATGGCCTAAACACTCATCATTATATCAAAAGGTTTCGTTCCTTGGTTAAGTATTGAATCACTCCCGCATAGCGGGCGGTTTTTCGCTCCAAACGGTAAACCGTTTGGAACATGCTAAATCAGAGGCAAAGACCGCTCCGGCTGCTCGCCGAAACGGTCTTCCCGATAAGAAATCCGACATTATATTAAGAGGATAGGATGACAATAATAAGTTTTTATTTTCCCTGCACACCGATCTTCCGGAAGCGTGCGTAGCGGTTTGCTGCCAGTTCCGCAGCGGGGAGTTTCCTGTTCACGGAAAGTGTTTCCCAAATACCGCGCCTTAGCTCCTGATAGGTCTGGGAAAAGTCCCTGCCGTACTCCGGGATTATTTTTTCAATTACTCCAAGGTCATATAAGTCCTCGGCGGTCAGCTTTAAGCACTCGGCGGCATCCTTAACTTTGGAGGAATCCTTCCACAGGATGCTTGCGCAGCCCTCGGGTGAAATGACCGAATAGACGGAATTTTCCAGCATCCAGACTTCATCCGCCACTGCAAGGGCAAGTGCGCCGCCGCTGCCGCCTTCCCCGATTAGTACGGAGAGAATCGGCACCTTCAGCGTCATCATCTGCATCAGGTTTTCCGCAATAGCCTGCCCCTGCCCGCGTTCTTCCGCCGCAATACCGCAGTAAGCGCCGGAGGTATCCACAAAACAGACAACCGGGCGGCCGAATTTTTCGGCAAGCTGCATTTGGCGCAGCGCCTTCCGGTAACCTTCCGGGTGCGCCGAACCGAAATTGCGGGAAATTTTCTCTTTGGTATCGTGCCCTTTTTCCAATGCGACAACGGTTACCTGAATTCCGTCCAAATGGGCAAGACCTGTGACAACCGCTTTATCATCGCCGAAACGGCGGTCGCCGTGCAGTTCGATAAAATCTTCAAATACGTTTGTAATAAAATCGAGGCCGGTCGGCCTGCCTTTTGCGCGCGCCGCGGTGACCCGGTCAAAAGCACTCATCAGGATTCCCCCTTTGCGTGAAACGAAAGAAGCTTTGCAATTTGGGTTTTCTGATCTTTGCGTTCAACGATTAAATCTACAAACCCTTTTTCCAGCAGAAATTCCGCGCGCTGAAAACCTGCCGGCAGCTTTTGCCGAATGGTCTGTTCAATGACGCGCGGGCCTGCAAAGCCGATCAGCGACCTTGGCTCGGCCATGATAATGTCCGCTTCCATACCAAAGCTGGCGGTAACGCCGCCTGTAGTCGGGTCGGTCAGAACAGCAAGATATAAATTGCCCGCGTCGCTGTGCAGTTTTACCGCGCCGCTGGTTTTGGCCATCTGCATCAGGGAAAGAATCCCCTCCTGCATTCTTGCGCCGCCGGAAACGATAAATCCGACCACGGGCAACGAATTTTCCGTAGCATATTCGAAAATACGCGTGATTTTTTCACCGACCACCGTACCCATGCTGCCCATCATGAAGTAAGCATCCATTACAAACAGGGCGCAGGGGAATCCGGAAATTTCCGCCGTTCCGCAGATAACCGCTTCACGCTCCGCGCTGGCAAGCCGCGCCTGCTTCAGTTTTTCCTCGTAGTGAGGAAACTGGATCATGTTCTTCGACATCAGGTTGTTGTATAATTCAGAAAAAGAGCCTTCGTCTGCAATCATATTCAGTCTTTGGCGCGCGTTCATCCTGAAATGATGCCCGCATTTCGGGCAGACATGAAGATTGTCGTTCAGCGCTCCGGTAAAGAGAGTCTCTTTGCAGGACGGGCACAAAACGCACATTTCACTGGGGATATCCGGCGTCAATCTTTTTGAATGCCTACCGAAGCTTTCCAGTTCATTTTGCGGTCTGCGAAAAAGGTCTTTCCTCAGCATTTATATCCCCCGTTTCTCAATAAAATCAGTGTGATAATCACCGGCTCTGAACTGTTCATCACATAAAATATCCATTTGAAGCTCGGCGTTATGGTCAACCCCGTCGATGACCAATTCACACAGAGCAGCCTGCATCTTCCGAATGGCTTCCTCCCGTGTTTTTGCGTGCACGATCAGCTTGCCGATTAAGGAGTCATAAAACGGCGGAACGGTGTAACCGTGGTACAGCGCGGTGTCAAACCGCACCCACGGCCCGCCCGGCACATGCAGGAATGAGATTTTTCCGCAGCTTGGGCGAAAGTTGGCTTTCGGATTTTCCGCATTGATACGGCATTCGATTGCGCTGCCTTCGATGTGGACGTCTTCCTGTGTAAAAGTAAGCTTCGCTCCGGAGGCAATGCGAATCTGCCACTTTACCAAATCGATGCCGGTGACCAGTTCTGTCACTGGGTGTTCCACCTGAAGCCGGGTATTCATTTCCATAAAATAAAAATGACCTTCGCTGTCAAGCAGAAATTCAATGGTACCCGCGCTGACATACTTGACGGCGCGGGCGGCCTTTACCGCCGCTTCTTCCATTCCCTTGCGAGTCTTCGCATCCACCGCAGGGGACGGGCTTTCCTCTATCAGTTTTTGCCTTTTGCGCTGAATGGAGCATTCCCGCTCCCCAAGGCACACAATGCCGCCGTACTGGTCGCAAAGGATCTGCATTTCAATATGTTTTACCGGTGACAGGTACTTTTCCAGATACACCGCACCATCGCCAAATGCACTCTGCGCTTCCGCGGACGCGGTGGCGATTGCCTGTTCCAGCTCCTCCGGCGCGTTTACCATCCGAATCCCCCTGCCGCCGCCGCCCGCACGTGCCTTGACAAGAAGAGGGCAGCCGATTCGGTCGGCTTCGCGCTTCGCCTGCTCGGGGTTCTCAATTAAATCGCAGCCGGGTACTACGGGTACGCCCGCCGCCTGCATGGTTCTGCGCGCGGCGTCTTTGTCACCCATCCGGTTAATCAGTTCGGCGGAGGGGCCGATAAAAGCGATATTGCACTTTTCGCACAGTCCGGCAAAAACCGCGTTTTCCGAAAGGAGCCCGTAACCGGGATGAATCGCCTGAGCCCCCGTTGTAATCGCGGCCGAAAGGATAGCGCTCATATTCAGGTAACTGTCCTTTACCGGAGCGGGGCCGATGCAGATACTTTCATCCGCAAGGCTTACATGGAGGGAGTCCCTGTCCGCTTCCGAAAAGACAGCCACGCTTAAAATTCCCATTTCCTTGCACGCCCGGATAATGCGAACCGCAATTTCACCGCGGTTTGCGATCAGAATCTTCGAAAACAAGCCAGCTCCCCCTTTCGTTATGGATTGACCAGCGCAAAGGAAAACTCACCGCTTACCGAAAGCTTTCCGTTCACATACCCTTTTCCGCTGGCGAAATAAAACGGATTTTTTTCACGGGTCAGGCTGCACTCGATTTGGAGTGTGTCGCCGGGATGCACCGGATTGCGGAAACGGACTTTGTTGATTCCCGTAAAATAGGGGGTTCTGCCCTGTATTTTTTCCGCTATCAAAATGCAGCACGTCTGCGCCATCATTTCACATAAAACTACGCCGGGCACTACGGGTTTGCCCGGGAAATGCCCTTTCAGGAACCACTCGTCGCCTTTTACCCTGTATTCCCCCAGCGCCAGATTGTCCTCTGTTTTATTCACCCGGTCGACAAGCAGCATGGGCTCCCTGTGGGGTATCATTTTTTTGATCTCTTCTATTTCCAAAAGAATCACTCCTGTACCATTTTAAATAAAACCTGCGCGTATTCTACGGCCTGACCATCTTCGACGCAGATTTCCGCAATTTCGCCGTCGCGCTCCGCATTGATTTCATTCAGAAGTTTCATTGCTTCGATCACGCAAAGCGTATCGCCCTTTTTCACACGGCTGCCGACCTTTACAAACGGTTCGGAATCCGGCGACGGGCCGGCGTAGAACATACCCACCATGGGCGACTTTATCTCGATAAATCTAGAATCCGGGCGAGCGGCTGCCCGCGGTGCGGGTTCCGCCGGGGATTCCGCCGCCGCGGGGACCGGTGCGATACTCACGGCGTGAAATTCCGGCTGACGCTCCATGCGCAGGGCAACATCCCCCTGCGTAATTTCAAGTAAAGTCAGGCCGTTCTTTTTCATTGTTTCGGCTATTTCCTTAATCTGTTTAATATCCATATCGTTCATCCTTTCCATCTGCTGCACCTGCTTAAGTCAGGATTCTTCGCTGTATTTTGAAAGAGCAATGCATGCATTGTGCCCGCCGAAGCCCAGCGAAATTGACAGTGCAAGGTTCATCTGCTGTTTTCTTGCCGTGTTGGGAACATAATCAAGGTCGCAGTTTTCATCCTTTTCACGGTAGCCGACTGTCGGCGGAATTACCCCGTCATGCAGCGCCAATACAGAGGCAATTGCTTCGATTGCACCCGCCGCGCCGAGCATGTGACCGGTCATCGACTTGGTGGAACTGATGGCGGCTTTATACGCCGTTTCGCCCAATGCAAGCTTAATGGCGGCGGTCTCGGATTTATCGTTGAGCGGCGTCCCGGTGCCGTGCGCGTTAATGTAGATTTTCTCCTCGTCCTTCGCGTTCGCTTCTTCCACGGCGAGGGAAATGGCCCGCGCACCGCCGACTGCTTCCGGATTCGGAGCCGTAATATGATAAGCGTCACAGGTATTGCCGTAGCCGTTTATTTCGGCGTAGATAGTCGCATTTCTTGCTTTGGCGCGTTCGTATTCTTCCAAAATCAGCATACCCGCTCCCTCGCCCATTACAAAGCCGTCGCGGCGTTTATCAAAGGGAAGAGAAGATTCTTCGGGGATATTTTTAGTCGAAAGAGCCATGCAGCTGGTAAAACCCGCAATAGAAAGCGGATTGATGGTCGCTTCCGCTCCGCCTGCGATAATCGCGTCGGCATAGCCATGTTTAATCGCACGAAAAGCTTCCCCGATTGCATTGGTGGAAGTGGCACATGCCGTTACGACCGGAAGGCATGGCCCCTGTGCGTTGAATTTAATTGATATATTGCCCGAAGCCATGTTCGATATCATCATCGGCACGAAGAAGGGGGAAATTTTTTTCGGGCCGGAAACAACCAGCTTTTCACATTCGGTGATGAATGTATTCATGCCGCCGATGCCGGAGCCGACATAAACACCAAGGCGTTCCGGGTCAACCGTACCGCTGATGCCGCTGTCCTCCATTGCCTGTGCAGCCGCGGCAATTGCATACTGCGCGAACAAATCTGTTTTACGGATTTCACCTTTTTCCATATAATCGTGCGGGTCAAATCCTTTGACTTCCGCCGCAATTTTGACTTTATAATCCGTTGTATCAAAGCGGGTAATAAAATCGATGCCGCATTTGCCGCCGACCAAATTACTCCAAAACTCTTTTACGGTATTCCCCACGGGGGAAATTACGCCTAAACCCGTTACAACAACTCTTCTCATCTGCTTCATTCCTTTCTGTCTTGCGTGTTATGCCAATTCAAACATTGGTATTATTCCGCGTGCTGATATTCCTCGGCCAGCGTTTCAAACAGTTTTTTTACCGGAACAATTTCGTTTACCTTGTAACCGTTTGCTCCGATAAACGCGAATCCGCCGTTCATTCTGCCCTTGCAGGCATTGATGAGCGCCACGGAAATGCAGTATGGGCTTTCGTTCTGCTTGCATGTCGTAATGCAGTGGAAGGGGCAGTTCGCGGGGTGCTTATTGCCTTGTTCCACGTCATGGATAAAAGAATTCACAATGGCCCGGCCGGGCATGCCAACGGGGCTTTGAATAATGCCGATATCCTCTTTTTTACAGGCGATATAAGCATTTTTAAACTCAATGTCAGCATCGCATTCATCCGTAGCCACAAAGCGGGTTGCCATTTGCACCGCGTCCGCTCCGAGCCGGAAAAACCGCTTGATATCCGAACCGGTAAAAATACCTCCCGCCGCGATGACGGGAATTTTGCGGCCGGCCTGTTCCTCCAGCGGACGAACCGCCTCGATAATCTGCGGCACCAGCTTTTCAAGCTGATACTCCGGGTTGTCAATCTGCTCGCGCTTAAAGCCGAGGTGACCGCCCGCCATGGGGCCTTCCACTACGATAGCGTCGGGGATATACTGATATTTTTCCTGCCACCATTTTGAAATTGTTTTAACGGCCCGCGCGGAGGAAACGATGGGGACCAATTTCGTTTTGCAGCCCTTGCCCACAAGGCCGGGCAGATTTAAAGGAAGCCCCGCACCGGCAAAAATTACGTCGATGCCCTCTTCCACGGAGGCTTTCACCATTTCGCTGAAGTCGCTGAGTGCAACCATAATATTTACGCCCAGCACGCCTTTTGTTTTTGCGCGTGCCCGGCGAATTTCCTGCTTGAGTGCGGCAATATTGTCGCGCGCGCCGTCGGAGCCTTTTTGCAGCATGCCGACAACCGCGGCGGAAATTACCCCAAGCCCGCCTTCGTCCGCAACTGCGGAGGCTAAGCCGGAAAGGGAAATTCCAACACCCATGCCGCCCTGTACCACGGGAGTGGGAACAACAAGATTGCCGCCGATTACCAGCGGTTCATGCTCAAAGTACGCCATTGTCTCCTCTTTTCTCCGCTTTGCCTGCGGCTGTTTTGCTACAGTCGGCGCCGGTTTACATACACAGTCCGCCATCAACTTTAATCACCTCACCGGTTATATACCCCGCTTCGTCACCCGCTAAAAAGGCTGCCAAATCGGCAATGTCGCGCGCTGTTCCCATCCGTTTCATCGGAATAGCGGCAACCGCGGCGTCTTTTACCTTGTCCGAAAGCGCAGTAGTCATGTCCGTGTCAATAAAGCCCGGTGCAATGGCGTTGCAGGTCACATTCCGGCCGGCAAGCTCCCGCGCGACTGTTTTGGTCAGTCCGATCATTCCGGATTTCGCTGAAGCATAGTTTGCCTGACCGGCGTTTCCCATGATGCCGGAAACAGAAGTAATGTTGATAATTCTGCCGCCGCGCCGTTTCATAAACTGCCGGTAGGTGTGTTTAATCATGTTGAATGTACCCTTGAGGTTGGTGTCCAGTACCTGGTCGAAATCCGATTCCGTCATGGAAAGAATCAGCGCGTCCTTTACAATGCCCGCATTGTTGACGAGAATGTCAATCCCGCCGAACTCGCCGGTAATGTCCGCGACCAGCTTTTCCGTCTGTGCAAAGTCGGAAATATCGCAGCGGAACGCCGTCGCTTTTCTTCCCTGCTGACGAATCAATTCGCAGGTTTCAGTGGCAGCAGCTTCGTTGCCCGCGTATACAATTGCAATATCCGCACCGCTTTCCGCGAGGCGCAGGGCAATCGCTTTTCCGATTCCCCGTGACCCGCCCGTGACTACGGCCGTTTTTCCTTGCAGCATAATCAGCCTGCCTCCTTAAATTTTGAGCGCAGCTTCCAGGCCCGCTCTGTCTTCCACATTCAAAACACGAACGTCGGAAGAAATTTTTTTAATCAGTCCGCACAATGTCCTGCCCGCGCCGACCTCAATAAATGTCTTGATTCCGTCCGATATCATGTTTTCAACCGTCTTTTGCCAGTAAACCGGGCTGTTCACCTGCCCGGCAAGCGTTTCCTTTATTTTATCGCCGTAGGGCAGCGCAGAACTGTTTGCATAAACCCGCAGCGTTGGATTTTTCATTTCGATGGTTTCTAATTCTTCCAGTAACCGTTGTGACGCTTCGTCCATAAACGGAGAATGGAACCCGCCGTTCACTGCAAGGGGAACGGCTCTGCCGTCCAGTGACTGCACCGCTTTGCAGAATTCCTCCTGCCTGTTTTTGGCAAGCGCGACGACTGTCTGCCCGCTGCAATTATAATTGACGGGATATGTGTTTTCATACTTCAAACAAAGTTCGCGAACTGCGTCACTTTTCAGTTTCAGCACAGCAACCATAGCGCTTTCCTGCTTTTCTGCCGCCTGCTGCATATAAGCCGCCCTTTTGCATACAAGGCGAAAACCGGTATCATGGTCAAACGCCCCGGCAAAGGTCAGCGCCGCAACTTCACCCAAGGAAAATCCGGCGACGGCTGCAGGCTGAACACCCGCATGACGCAGACTTTCCGCCGCGGCCAAATCCACGCAGTAAACGCAGGGCTGAGTGTTGATGGTTTGGGAAAGTTCCTCCGGTGTGCCGCTGAAGCACTGTGCGGAAGTACCCGGCCGTATCGCGTCCGCCCGGTCAAAAATTTCGCGTGCGGCGGGGCTTGCTTCATAAAGTTCTTTCCCCATTCCGGGATACTGTGCACCCTGCCCTGAAAATACAAATGCTATTTGCTCCATTTGCCCGCACCGCCTAAAATAGCTTCCGCCTCGCCGAACATTTCACGGATGATTTCCGCGGCGGGCTGTTCCTTTTTTACCATTGCGGCACATTGCCCCGCCATAAAGCAGCCGTTCTTTTCGTCGCCCTCAACGGCAGCCAAACGCAATGCTCCGCCGCCGAAGCGCTCCAAATCCTCATTGGTCACGCTGGGATCGTACTCTTTCTTCAGGAATTCCCTTGAAAAATTATTTTTCAGGGAGCGCACCGGATGCCCGAGCCGTTTGCCCGTCGCAATCGTATCGATGTCTTTTGCCTGTAAAACCTTATTCTTAAAATTCTGGTGAACATTGCATTCGTTCGCCACAAGGAACCGTGTACCGACCTGTACGCCGACTGCGCCCAGCATCAGTACGGCAGCAACTCCGCGGCCGTCCGCAATACCGCCCGCCGCGATGACGGGGATGTTCACCGCGTCGCACACCTGAGGCACCAGTGTCATAGTGGTGAGCTCGCCGATATGTCCGCCCGATTCGCAGCCTTCTGCTATGACCGCGACCGCGCCGCCGCGCTCCACTCGTTTCGCAATCGCAGTGGAAGGAACCACGGGAATTACTTTAATGCCCGCTTCGTTCCATGCGCTCATGTATTTGCTCGGGTTTCCCGCACCTGTGGTAACAACCTGAACTTCTTCGTCAATCACCAGCTGTGCAACTTCATTTGCATAGGGGCTCATCAGCATAATATTAACGCCAAAAGGTTTTTCCGTAAGCGACTTTGCCTTGCGGATTTCTTTGCGGAGCCAATCAGGGTCTGCGTTCATCGCGGAAATCAGTCCGAGTCCACCCCCGTTTGAAACAGCAGCAGCAAGCGACGCATCCGCCACCCATGCCATTCCGCCTTGAATAATCGGAAATTCAATTCCGAGCAATTCGCAAAGAGATGTTTTTATCATCTTAGCCACCTTTTCTCCGTGCTGTAAAAGTTTCGTTCCAAGCCCGGTTCCGCACGGAAAACCGGATCCGTAATTTTCAGACTTCTATTCCATTCTTACTTCGGACCGCAACAAAGCGCACAGAACTTTTGCGCCTGCGCGCCTTTGTCATCAGTCTTCAGCAATTTTCACTCTTATTGAAATAATTCTTCTTTTAACTTTTGAAGTTTTATATCGTCAATCAGTTTCACCAAATCCCCTACCGTGAAAAGATTCTCTTCTACTTCGATTTCGATGTCAAACTCATCTTCCATCGCCATAACAAGGTCAACCATATCAAGGGAGTCAAGCCCCAAGTCCTCGAACTTCGTTTCCGGGCTGATTCCGTCTACTTCCATGTCCCTGTACTGCGCAAGAATTTTCGCTATTTTTTCATAAGTTGTCATTTATTTTTGTCCTTTCAATTTTTCTTTTTTCCATTGAATTACGCAAGCGCCGGTCGTAAGGCCGCCGCCGAACGCAGAAAGCGCCAACAGATTCCCCGGTTCCAGCTCGCCCGCACGATTCAGTTCATCCAACAGGATGGGAATACTTGCGGAGGATGTGTTGCCGAATCGTTCAATATTGGTACGGTACCGCTCCGCGGGAATGTTCAGCTTGCTTTTCGCCGTTTCTATAATCCTGCTGTTGGCCTGATGCGGCAGAACAAAATCAATGTCCTGCTGCGAAAGTCCGGCTTCCCGGATAACTTCCTCCAAATCGCCGCACATAGCGGCGACCGCAAATTTATAAACTTCTTTCCCGTTCATAAAAAGATAAGGGTCCAGTGCGCTGATTTCGGAAAACGGACTGTTGCCCGCTGTGCTGTTAATTCTTAAAACATCTTCGGAGCCGCTGGCACTCAGCTTGATGGACAGCAAACCGTCGCCCTCCGATAATACGGCCGCGCCAGCACCGTCGCCGAACAGCACGCAGGTGGAGCGGTCTTTCCAGTCCACCAGCTTTGACATTTCCTCTCAGCGTCCGGTTCGGCAGTGAGGAATATATTGACGGAGTAACTTTGTCAAAACCTCAGTTTTTTCAAAAATTGGCAGAGTGCGAAGAACTCCCAACCACGGCTCAGGTGAATCCTGAAAAGTTTGCCCAGATTTTTCGAAAATACGGTGAGGACGATGAAATCATCGGGATTTTTATTTCCGGCGAACTGAGCGGCACGTTCCAGTCGTCGGTCATTGCAAAGGGAATCGTAAATTCCGAAAAAATTCACCTCATTGATTCAAGAACAGTTACGTTTGGGCTGGCGCTTTTGGTGTATGAGGCAGTCCGTATGCGCGATGCAGGGCATTCCGCAGCGGAGATTTGTGAAGCAATTCAGTCCCTTACCGGAAGATTAAAATTCTATGCGGTAGTAGACACATTAAAATATTTAAAGATGGGCGGCAGGCTTTCCGCCTCTTCTGCGCTGTTGGGAACCATGCTGCGCATTAAACCGATTATTTCGCTTCAGGACGGCAAAGTGGAAGCAGTGGATAAAAAGCAGGGGCTAAAGGCCGCAGTGCAGGCGATTGCACAGAAGGTAAAAGCAGAACGGCCGGACCCAGCTATCAAATCGTATTAGGCGATTCGAACGCGCCAAGTTTGACCGCTATGTTTAAAGAAGCCCTTGCGGGGGATATTGATATCGCGGGCAGCGCGTTGGTGGAACTCGGCGCGGTGGTCGGAACACACGCCGGCCCGGGCTGTGCGGGATTGGCTTATATTATGCGGGCCGATCGGTGAATCGGGATTACGGAGGATAAAATGAGTTTTAACATCATTGGAACCGGCAGC
>Ga0366801_1075_pt1 | contig 12259 bp, 9 predicted proteins | sample BONcelN113001E15_FD_207033 | JGI IMG/M metagenome (GOLD analysis project Ga0366801, IMG submission 207033) | Enriched cells from coal bed in the Powder River Basin, Montana, United States - BONCAT cells N11 rep3 HSBNCT.N11.300.1.E15 ... | reverse complement strand
CTATCAATGATAGATGTGTCAAGGTTGAGAAATAAGAAGCCGCCCCAGCCTTTGGCTGAAATCATTTTATAGTTTTCAAGTGCTTTTTCGCGGCATAATCGGTCAAGCTCAACACTTCTCTCTTTAGCTGCAGCTGCTGCAAACAAAGGCTGCGGCATAATAATGTCATTGCTGGCGTTTAAACCTCGTGACAGGGCTTCAAGCCCGATGATCTCTTGCTTCCGTATGGACACAATAGGCTGAAAGTAAGTTTGGATGGCTTTGTGCTTCAGAAGCCATTCCAAGTCGATTTGCTCACCATTTACCATTTTAGGTTACCTCAATTATTTGCTTAGGGCTTATAAAGAAAGGGGACAGTATCTGCATATTGTGCAGATACTGTCCCCTTTGACAGATATATAACATATTACACTGCGTTAATAAATCAGTCAAGTTCAGCAAATGGATGTGGTTCCTATCTTTGCGTATGTTGATTATAGGGCTATTCAATCATTCGCTATCAAACGCATGCAGGGCAATTGGCAAAACCTGAATTACCACATTTCCTGCCGCAGGCAAGCCAACTAAAATAGCGCTAATTACTTCCTGCCGTGTAGCGCCGAGGGCCTTTGCCTGTTTTACATGAAAAGGTACGCCCCCTTCCAGCCTTAGCGCTGCTAATACAGCTATGTACGAAAGTTCCGCCGTTTTTGGATCAAGCTCACTGGCGCTGTCGAGCTCTTTTACCGCCTCCATCCAGGCGGCTTGGTGTTTAGGAGCTTCAGTGATGAAGGTTTGAAAAGCATTGCTTAATAATGATTTTTCGCTCATGATTTCACACTCCCATGCAAAGTTATCCAGATGTAATTTTATAAGACCGGTAATGCTTTGGAATTATCACCTCTCATGCTAGAAGTGACCATATTTTTCATGAATAGCATGGATTGTTTCACCCCTGGCTAAAGCTGCGCGCATGGCTTGTTCCTTCATAACCTTTTCTTCTGCCGCAAGCAGGACTTTTTCCGCTATTGCCTGGGGAATAGCAATAACACCGTCATCGTCCCCCATAATATAATCGCCAGGGTTAATGGTAACGTCTTCCACCCGGATAGGAACCTGCCAGTGCTTGACCGACCAGCGGCCGGTTGATCCTTTGGAGGACCGGAACCGGGTGAATACTGGGAATTTATAATCTAATAGCTGTTGAACATCACGAGTGCCCCCATCGACAACAGCGCCAAGGCAGCCATTATTTCGCGCAGCGAGCCCGGTTATCTCGCCCCAGTGGGCCGACTGCCGGTCACCCTGTGACGCAAGTACAACAACACTATTTTTGGTGATTTGTCCGAGCAGCTTCACCCTTAACGGGATGTCGTTTTCCGTGTTGTCCAGGGCTGCGCGGCCTTCGATTGTAAAAGCTTCGCCGAAGAGTTTGGTTCCAAGGGAAAGTGCCTGAATTTCTCCTGGCAGCATTTGGTGCCAGTATCCCATTGTATCTAGAACATCACCGACTACGCCCGTATACAGCTTTACATATCTGCACTGCAGGTTCTCGAATTCCATCATGGTTCCCCCTGTTATTTATTTCCTATTGACTAATTCTATTGTAATCGTACAGAAAAGGAATAACAATAATATATACCAAAAGTAAATAAGCAGCCGCAGACATAAAGTCTGCGGCCTTTCGAGTCTGCTGATAAGAAATTATGCTGCTAGATATTCGGCGACTTTTTTCACCATTAAATAAACTAAGACGATACCTCCAAGCCACATCGCCCAGGAGGGTACGTTAAAGTCATTCTTTACTTGGTTCACTGCCTGCCACCTTCGCTTATCCCAAATCTCCCGTTATTATCTCCGCTGCATGTATTTTCATACGATCCGGAGAAGAGAAGGTGCTTCGGCGTGTTCCAATAAGCTTGTTTTCTGATACAGTGTACAGGAATCAATGAGCGAAAATCGAACTAATACATGAATGGCAAACTTGGATGCAGCAGATAGGGAGTTGGGAGAAAAAGCAAATGCAGGCATTTATACATGGCGTTATTTTGGCGTTAGGCTTGATACTGCCACTCGGGGTACAGAATTTATTTGTCTTTAATCAAGGGGTGACGCAGCCGCAATTCTGGCGGGCATTGCCAGTAGTTATTGCGGCCTCGGTATGCGATATGTTCCTTATTCTGCTAAGCGTACAGGGGGTTTCCCTTTTACTGTTACAGTTCAGTTTTTTGAAAATAGCATTAGTGGGAACAGGGACAATGTTTTTAGGCTATATGGGTTGGCTTACCTGGAATACGCGGGTAATGCAGGATAGTCAGCCTGCGGCAAATCTATCAATCAGACAGCAGGTTGTGTTTGCTGTTACCGTTTCCCTGCTAAATCCACACGCTATACTGGATACTATCGGGGTTATCGGCACCAGTTCAGTTAACTATGAAGGCACAGATAAACTGATATTTACCATGGCTTGCATTCTAGTGTCCTGGGTATGGTTTCTGTTTTTAGCGGCTTTGGGAAGATTACTGGGCAGGCAAGCGTGGTTTACGCAAGGGCTGACGGCTATTAATAAAGTCTCGGCAGTCTTTATGTGGGGATCGGCATTCTATATGGTATATAGCACGTTTTAGGCAGATAAGTTTGAACGATAATTGCAGGGTTAGCCGTATACCGGCAGGAGCATCTTTATGGTGCGCCTGCTATTTTTATTTACCTTGTCTCAGATGGGTTTGGTAAAGGTCAGGTGCATTACCAGCCGGTTTTGCCCTTCACCGTATTCGTTGTTTCTAAAACCGGTGACTACAAAGCCCAGTTTATTTTCATAAACTTTGACTGCAGCCGTATTATTAGGATCAACCGTGAGTTCCACTTGCTCTATATTATTTTCGGCAAGTGCACAAAAGCTTTGTTTGAGAAATTCTGTGCCCAGGCCCTTGCCCTGCCAGTCTTGGGTAAAGGCAATTCCAAACATATATGCTTTCCTGGGGTTTTCCCAGTCAAGTAAATACTGAACCGAGCCAACAACCTGACCATTTATGCGGGCGACATAGACCCGGCCATGTCTGATAAGCGGGACAAGATGCCACTCATTCATCCCGCCGTCCCCGAAGGCTTCGGCTTCAATTTCCAGTATGCTCTTAACCGTTTTAGCATCGTTTGTATATACCAATTCAATCATAAAGACCCTTCCTTTTATACTTTCTCCCCACATAGCGAGAACTGCTGGAAGAAAGTAAGCCAGAATAATTGAGACGGAAAGATATTTCGTCACCAACTTTAATCTCGGTTGCCGCATCCGAGATATCGACAATTAGATGGTCGCTGCTGGCGCCTAATACCGTGATACCCTCATCGATCGGAATAATGCCTTCGATGTAGACGTCTTGCTTGCCTAACGCCAATATCGCTCTTTTTCTGGTTCCGATATCAATGAACTGGGGGATATTGCCGAAAGCATCCCGGCCAATATCTCCTATGGGCATAGACGGTTTGGACTTGACTTCTATCACTTCCACATGCAGCAGAAATGCATCGTCGCACAGCCAAGGTATTTTACGGTTATGGGTAGAGTCGGTACCAAGCAGTAAACCTTCGCCGACCCGTAGCTGATTGACACCGGCCGGAACTTCATGACGCTCAACCAGTGCTAGTGTAGAGGTACCGCCGCCTGAGATAATATCAATCTTTAACTGCAGATACTCTTCAACCAGTTTCGCCAGATAAACTAATAAGTTTAAATTATCGGTACTAGGCAGTACGCCGCCAAAGCAGCCCATATTGGTTCCCAGTCCCAGCAGTTTCACTCCTTTGAGGCGCGAAATCTGTGCAACCATACCCAGTACATGTTCCTTGAGAACTCCTTCCCGGAGATCGCCCACATCTACCATTAACGTGATCGGATGCGTTCGCTTAATGGCCAAGGCAGCCTGAGCTAATGCTTGGATTACCGCTAGCTCTGAATTAACGCTTATGTCGGTGAACCGTACTACATTTTTTACGTTGCTCAGTCTGGGTATCCGCAGCAATGTAATAGGGAGCTTAAATCCATTCTCCCGCAGCTCCATGATGTTTTCCATCCTGGCGTCGGCTAATCCGTCTACTCCGCCTTCAATTAGCGCAGCGACAATCTCAGGAGTGGCGCTGAACCCTTTGGTAACGCCTAATACTTCAATTCCCTGTTCGTGGCATCTGTTTACAATTTGTGCTGCGTTATATTGTATTTTATCAAGATTAATCTCCAAAAACGGACTTACAATACTCATAGAACACCTCCCCGTTGACATGAAGATCTTAATGATGGTAACAATCTAATTATATTTCAAAGTTGCTAGTTTGGTCAAATCGCATAATACCTCATAAAAACAGGTATGTAGACACACATTATTCTGCCCAAACAAACATATAGTTCTCTAACTAGCGGACAACCACCATTAATTCTTTTTAACAAAGAGTTTTCGCTGAGCAGGATAAAACGAAAATTCAGTCAAAGAAGTATATAAGTTAATAATTACTTTTGTCGCCTAACCTATCTTTGCAGGTCGTTAAACCAATTGATCTGTGGATAGTGATCATCATAGTTCAGCTGAGAAAGGGGGAAGTAAGATGTCTAATATGGGTAATGTTACGAGAAACACAATAGCGATGGTTTTGGCCGGGGGCAAGGGCGAAAGGCTTAGCCCTATTACGTTGAGCAGACCCAAACCCGGCGTTCCTTTTGGCGGAAAATACAAGATCATTGATTTCGTTCTAAGCAACCTGTTTAATTCCGGCATCAAGAAAGTGTATATCCTAACGCAATACCGGGCCTACTCGCTGAATAAACATATCAAGGAATCATGGGCTAAATGGACGGGGCTGGGCGAATTTTATGATACGATATCGCCTGAGACAAGCAGTGCCGGCGAAGAGTGGTTCAAGGGCACAGCGGATGCTATTTTTCAATTTCTGCGATTTATCGAAGCTTCGGATGCTGAGTATGTGGCGATTTTCGGCGGCGATCATATTTACAAGATGGATATTAGCCAAATGATTATTTATCATAATCTGAGCAAGGCTGACATTACGGTGGCTGCTCTCGAAGTTCCGGCTGAAGAGGCCAAGGGGTTTGGGATCTGTTCTGTTGACGAAGATTGCAGAGTAACCGCGTTTACGGAAAAACCCGAAGCACCTGAAACCATTCCAGGCAAGGATACTTGTTTGGCATCCATGGGCAATTATATTTTTTCCAAAAAGAAGCTAATTAAGGTGCTGCAGGAAGGTAAGAAAAAACATGCCGATCTTGATTTCGGTAAACATGTGATTCCCATGATGCTGGCAAAAGGTGACCGGGTCTTTGCCTATAACTTTATTGACAATTGGATCCCTGGGATGAATCCGAAAGAAAAGGGCTACTGGAAAGATGTTGGAGCAATTGATACCTATTATGCGGCTAATATGGACCTTGTAAATGTGGATCCCCAATTAAATTTATATAATTACAAGTGGCCGATAATTACTAATCAAAGTAACCTGCCGCCGGCAAAAACAGTGTTTGATGAGGATGGAAGGCGTGGCCAAAATCTCGATTCCTATGTCTGCGGAGGCTGCATAAACAGCGGCGGTACGGTACGCAGGTCGATAGTCGGGCCGCGCAGTGTTATACACAGCTATAGCCTTGTCGAGGACTCAATCTTATTTGACAATGTGGATATAGGCAGGTATGCAAAGATCAGAAGGGCAATTATTGACGAGAATATAAAGATCCCCGAAGGGGCGGAAATTGGCTATAATCACGAAGAGGATAGGCGCAGAGGATATACGGTGACAGAGTCCGGGATTGTGGTAGTAACCTGATTGTCATATCCGCAGGCAATAAGAAAAGCAGTGCCTGCCTTAAAAAGTAACCGGGGGAGGTGCGTTTAGCTATGATAATTCATCCGTTAGCAGGAAAAAAGGCTCCTAAGTCCATGCTAATTAATGTTTCGCGCTTAATTAGTATGTACTATGTAAATAAACCGGATGTAAGCGAGCTGTCGCATCGGGTTGTATTCGGCACGTCCGGCCATCGAGGCAGTTCCTTTGCGTATACGTTTAATGAGGATCATATTCATGCCATTACGCAGGCCATTTGCTGCTACCGGGCAGCACAAGGCATAAGCGGCCCGTTATTTGTTGGCTTTGATACCCATGCCCTGTCTGAGCCGGCTTTCATCTCTGTGCTGGAAGTGCTTGCGGCTCAGGGCGTGGAAACACTGACTGCCAAAGATATGAATTATACCCCGACGCCAGGGGTGTCACATGCGATTCTAACATACAACAAAGGTAGAAAGGACGGACTTGCAGACGGTATTGTCATTACACCGTCGCATAATCCGCCTGATAACGGAGGCATTAAATACAATCCGCCGAATGGCGGCCCGGCTGACACGGCTATTACCAGGTGGATTGCCGACAAAGCCAATGATTTTTTAAAAAACGCCAACAGAGAAGTGCGGCGTATGCCTTACGAACAAGCGCTGAAATCAGATCATGTACACGCCTACGATTTTATTAAGCCTTATGTTGACGATTTGACGAATGTTATTGATATGGAAGTAATCAAAACGGCCGGTCTCAGACTGTGCGCAGATGCTCTCGGCGGCGCAGGTCTCGGCTATTGGCCGTCCATAGCCGAAACGTACGGCATAGATATTGACCTGTTTAATGATTATCCTGATCCGACTTTTGGTTTTATGAATGTGGACAGTGACGGCAAAATCCGCATGGACTGTTCGTCGCCCTATGCCATGGCCGGCCTCATTGACTTAAAAGATAAATATGATCTCGCTTTCGGCAATGATCCTGATTTTGACCGTCACGGTATTGTTACCCGCAGTGCCGGACTGCTAAATCCCAACCATTACCTCTCAGTGGCTATTTCCTATCTGTTCCAGGATCGCAAAGGCTGGCGGGAGGATGCGGCAATCGGTAAAACACTTGTCAGTTCCTCGATGATTGACCGCATTGCTAAAAGCCTGGGCAAAAAACTGGCGGAGGTCCCTGTTGGCTTCAAGTGGTTTGTTGACGGGCTGATGGACGGCTCCATTGGCTTTGGCGGTGAAGAAAGCGCTGGCGCCTCGTTCCTTCGTAAGGATGGCACTGTGTGGACCACTGATAAAGACGGGATTATTCTCTGTCTGCTGGCCGCGGAGATTACGGCAAAAACCGGGCGGGATCCCGGACAGTATTATCAGGAGCTAACCGCCAAGTTCGGCATGCCTGCTTATGAGCGCATGGATGCGGGCGCTAGTCCGCGGCAGAAAGCGGTCTTGGCTACACTCTCAGCTCATCAGGTAACAGCTGATACGCTGGCGGGCGAGAAGATTATCGCTAAACTTACCAAGGCGCCAGGCAACAATGCGGACATCGGGGGCCTAAAGGTTTGCACCGAGAATGGCTGGTTTGCGGCACGTCCCTCCGGTACGGAAGACGTGTACAAAATATACGCGGAAAGTTTCAAAGGCGCTATGCATCTTACACAAATTCAGGAGGAAGCAAAACAGATCGTCGCTGACACCTTTGCAGAGGCAGGAGTATAACGTGCTTAATTTGTTCTTTGAAGGGTGGGCAAGGATATGGATAAGCTGCCGGTGATTACCGACTATGATGTTCATTTATTTCACGAAGGGCGTCATTTTCGAAGCTACAATATATTAGGGGCACATTTTATGGTGATGCCGGACGGCACACAGCAAGTACAGTTTGCTGTGTGGGCGCCTCATGCCAAACAAGTTTCGGTAGTGGGTAATTTTAACTCTTGGAATGGCGTGGCCCATAAAATGAGTAAAATTAAGGATTCCGGCATATGGCGGCTGGTCGTTCCCGACCTTGCGGTTGGCGATATCTATAAATACGAAATTGTTACCAAGCGCGGACAACGTATACTGAAAGCCGACCCCTTTGCTTTTGCAGCGGAAATGCGGCCAGGGACCGCATCGGTTATTCAAAGCCGCGACGGGTACATTTGGCTCGATGATGCTTGGGTCTCCGGGCAAAAGAATGCCGCCGCCAATGGGCCTGTTGTCATTTATGAAGTACACTTGGGCTCTTGGAAGCAAAGCGAGCAGGGCGTTTTTCCGTCATACCGTGATTTGGCGCAGGACCTGATCGACTATGTATGTAAAATGGGTTTTACGCATATTGAACTTATGCCGCTGGCGGAACATCCGCTGGATGCTTCCTGGGGGTATCAGGCCACCGGCTATTACGCGCCTACCAGCCGTTATGGAAAACCTGACGATCTCCGGTATTTTATTGACTGCTGCCATCAGCGCGGTATCGGTGTCATCATGGACTGGGTGCCAGGGCACTTCTGCAAAGATGATCATGGGCTAAGAGCTTTTGACGGGACGAAGCTATTTGAAGGTGATGACGCCAAGAGAGCGGAAAACCGTGGCTGGGGCACCTTGAATTTTGACTTTTCACACCCCGAGGTTTGGAGTTTTTTAATTAGTAACACGTTATATTGGATGGATTTCTTCCATATTGATGGTTTACGGGTGGATGCGGTAGCCAATATGCTGTATCTGGACTATGGGAGAGAGGCCGGTGATTGGACAGCTAACCGCTTTGGCGGCAGAGAAAATCTGGAGGCTGTCGATTTTTTCAAGAAACTAAATGAGGTTGTACATCTGCATTATCCCTCTTGTCTGATTATTGCCGAGGAATCAACGGCTTGGCCTGCGGTTACCCGTCCGGTTCATTTGGGCGGCCTTGGCTTCGACTATAAGTGGAATATGGGGTGGATGAACGATATGCTGCGCTATATGTCGCATGATCCGGTGCACCGGAAGTGGCATCATAATTTATTAACCTTCTCGCTTACCTATGCGTTTGCCGAAACCTATATGCTGCCTCTTTCTCACGATGAAGTCGTGCACGGCAAAAAGTCGTTATTGGATAAGATGCCGGGAGATTACTGGCAGAAATTTGCCAATCTCAGGGCCTTTTATGCATATTTCATGGCTCATCCCGGCAAGAAACTGCTGTTCATGGGCGGAGAATTCGGGCACTATGCTGAATGGCAGGAGTGGAAGGGGCTTGACTGGCAGCTTCTTGGCTATGAGATGCATGAAAAAATGCAGTTATTTACCGAAAAACTTTTACATATGTATCGACAGGAACCGGCTTTGTGGGAAATGGATCGCAGCTGGCAGGGCTTTGAGTGGATTAACTGCAATGATGCAGACCATAGCATAATCGCTTTTATGCGCCTTTCGGCAAAGGGAGAAACAGTTATCGTTGTATGTAATTTCACACCGGCAGTTCACCACGGTTACCGGGTCGGCGTTCCTCAGCCAGGCAGCTATACCGAGGTACTTAGCAGTGATAACCCGATCTTCGGAGGTTCCGGACAGGGGCAGGCAATCATTCAGGCAGAGCGGCTGGAGTGGGATGGCCGTGAATACTCACTTGCTATGATCTTGCCGCCATTAACAACAGTATTCTTAAAGCGGATAACAGGTTAATCAGTTGATAATGATAAGGGGGGGATGGAATGAACACCATACTTTTTGCTGCCGCCGAAGCTAGTCCGTTCATTAAAACAGGGGGATTGGCAGATGTCATCGGTTCATTGCCAAAGGAGCTTATTAGGCAAGGGGCCGATATTCGGGTTATTCTCCCCAAATATGACAGTATTCCCGACTATTGGAAGCTGCGAATGGAACATGTATGCCATTTTAACGTTCCCGTAGGCTGGAGACAGCAGTACTGCGGCATAAGCAGCCTATGCCAAGACGGTGTCACTTATTATTTTGTCGACAATGAGTACTATTTTAAACGGAGCAATATCTACGGCTACTATGATGACGCTGAGCGGTTTGCTTTTTTCTGCCGGGCGGTATTGGAGGTGCTGCCTAGGATCGACTTTAAGCCACAGATAATTCATTGCCATGATTGGCATACAGCGGTCATTCCGCTTCTTCTCCACGCTCACTACCGGCAGGAGCCGGGTTACGCAAACTTGCGTACAGTACTGACCATTCATAATCTGCATTATCAAGGCCTTTTTCCTGCTGGCGTGCTGGGGGATTTATTAGATTTGGACGAAAGGGAATACTTAACCCATGATAAGGTGGAGTTTTATGGGGGTGTGAACTTTCTTAAAGCAGGTATCGTTTATAGCGATGTCATTACGACCGTTAGCAAAAGCTATGCGGAGGAAATCCTGACTCCGGAATATGGTGAAAATCTTGACGGTCTGCTAAGAGAGCGCAAGCAGGATCTTACCGGGATTGTCAATGGTATTGACTATGACTACTACAATCCTGCCAGTGATGGCGTAATTGCGGCAAAGTATACCTGGCGCTCTGCGGGGCGCAAACGCCAGAATAAACTCAAACTGCAGGAATTTCTCGGTCTGCCGGTCGATGCCAATATTCCGGTGATTGGCATAGTTACACGAATGGTTCCCTCCAAAGGACTGGATTTGGTTGCCGAAGTTTTGGATGAAGTGGTGAAGCTGGGGGTACAGGTTGTAGTGCTTGGCACCGGCGATGAAAAATATGTGAATATGTTTACCGTCGCAGCCCACCACAATCCGGACAAGGTATCAAGCAATATCTATTTTGAGGAAAATTTGGCTCATAAAATTTACGCCGGATCCGATATATTTCTGATGCCTTCTTTATTTGAACCGTGCGGGATTGGGCAAATGATTGCTCTTAGATACGGCAGCATTCCGGTTGTTCGGGAAACTGGAGGACTTAAAGATACCATCATTCCCTATAATGAATATACTGGTGAAGGAAATGGCTTTGTTTTTTCCCGATACCAGGGCCAGGATATGCTGAATGCAGTGCAGCGCGCACTTGCCGTCTTTCGGGATGCGGATCAATGGAAGAAGGTTGTGTATAGTGCAATGCGCAGTGATTACAGCTGGTGCAAGTCTGCGCAAGAGTACTTGTCGCTTTACAAACGGTTATGCGGATAATATATCCCGGACTGGGTGGCTGGCTGGGGCTTGCCGGCCGTAAAATGATAAGGAGTTGAAATATGGATATTGACCGGGAGCAGTTCAAAACGGCCTTTATCGACAGGCTGCAATCCATTAGCGGCACAAGCCTCGAAGAGGCGGCTATGGCAGATAAATATGCCGCGCTTGCCAGTTTAATTAAGGACTATATAGGTAAGCGCTGGGTGAATAGCAACAAAGCGTATTATGCTAAAGGCGACAAACAGGTTTATTATTTCTCCATCGAATTCCTGCTCGGCCGTCTGCTGGAAACTAATTTATATAATCTTGGCATCAGAGACCAGTGGGTAGACGCGCTGGCCGAATTAGGTATTAAATTCAGCGACCTTGAACAAGAAGAGCATGATGCCGGTCTGGGCAATGGGGGGCTTGGGCGCCTGGCGGCCTGTTTCCTCGACTCGCTGGCTTCTCTCCAATTAGCAGGGCATGGCTGCGGCATCCGCTATAAGTATGGCCTGTTTGAACAAAAAATTATTGATGGGCAGCAGATTGAACGTCCGGATAATTGGCTTAAAAACGCTTACGCCTGGGAATACCGTAAGGCGGACAAGGCGGTAGAAATCAAATTTGGAGGACAACACGGCACGGTCAGGGCTGTTCCCTATGATATTCCTATCGTCGGCTATCAGAATAATACTGTCAATACGCTGCGTCTCTGGAGTGCCGAGGCGCTTGACAGTGGCCTGGACTATGATTCATTTAATCAGGGCAATTACTCGAAAGCAATGGAATATAAATATTCCGTTGAAGCGATTACCGAAATTTTATACCCTGACGATAATCATTACGCCGGTCGCCTGCTGCGCCTTAAGCAACAATATTTCTTTGTATCAGCCGGGCTGCAAAGTATCATCCGGTATCACAAAAAGCATGCGGCGGGTGTTAAAAACCTGCCGGAACGAGTGGCTATCCATATCAACGACACCCACCCGGCATTAGCGGTGCCGGAACTCATGCGCATTCTCATGGATGATGAGGGGCTGGGCTGGGATGAAGCCTGGCGTATTACCGTCAATACCATAGCATATACCAACCATACGATATTACCGGAAGCGCTTGAGAAGTGGCCTATTGAGATTTTCCGCGACCTGCTGCCCCGCATCTATGATATCGTTCATGAAATAAATGAGCGTTTCTGCCGTAACCTTTGGAACGTCTATCCCGGTGAGTGGGAGCGCATCGGTAAAATGGCCATTATCGCGAACGGTCAGGTTCATATGGCTCATCTGGCTATTGCCGGCAGCCGCAGCGTAAACGGCGTCGCCAAGATTCATACCGAGATACTGAAGA
>Ga0366801_1046_pt1 | contig 13292 bp, 14 predicted proteins | sample BONcelN113001E15_FD_207033 | JGI IMG/M metagenome (GOLD analysis project Ga0366801, IMG submission 207033) | Enriched cells from coal bed in the Powder River Basin, Montana, United States - BONCAT cells N11 rep3 HSBNCT.N11.300.1.E15 ... | reverse complement strand
GGCCGCGATAAGATGATTTTAACCTGCAAAGAACATTTGATCAAGTATTACGAAGGTTTTGGATATGAAAATCTCGGCGTTTCAAAATCCACACACGGGGGTGCGGTCTGGTACGATATGGTGGCTGATTTGTCAGCCCATACGGATTCCGAGTAAGCCCATTTTAGCGCTGTCATCAAAAAACCAAAAATCATGCTTGCGTAAGCATGATTTTTCATTTTCATATTTATGAATCGTTCTGTTATCTTTTTCGTCGATGACCGCCAGCCTGAACATGCATACGAGTGAGAGATTTTGCAATGGCGATTTTCGCTCTGGCGACTTCCGAGTCGTCATTGCTGGGATGTCTAAGCCAATCCTCCGCCAGTTCCTTTTCGTGTTCGGCTCTGGCTAGGTCGATGTCCTCTGGCCATTCTGCCGCATCAGCGAAAATTACGATATTTTCCTTCACATCCACAAATCCGCCTGCCAGCGCAGCGATCTTGAAGTCCTTTGATCCAGCTTCCTGAAACCATAGCTCTCCGGCGGCAAGCAGCTTAACAGCCCAGGTATGACCCGGCATAAAGCCCTCATCTCCGGTCAGCGTTCTGACGATGACAAGCTCAACCTCTCCTTTATAGAAAAGCTTGGAGGGGGTGATCACCTCCAGCAGCATTCTTTTAGCCATTTTTCTGGAACCTTTCTACCACTTCATCTATTCCGCCGGCAAACAGGAACAGTGACTCAGGAATTTCGTCATGCCTTCCTTCCAGAATTTCCTTGAAGCTTCTTACAGTCTCCTTCAGCGGGATATATTTACCCGGCGTACCGGTAAAGGCTTCCGCAACGCTGAATGGCTGAGATAAGAAACGCTGGATTTTCCTGGCTCGGGAAACGATCAGTTTGTCCGAATCGGACAATTCATCCATACCGAGGATCGCGATGATATCCTGCAGTTCCTTATATCGCTGCAATACTTCCTGCACTCTTCTGGCTGTGTTGTAATGCTCTTCTCCAAGAATCAGAGGATCCATAATTCTGGAAGTTGATTCCAGCGGATCTACTGCCGGATAAATACCAAGCTCTGTGATCGCTCTGGATAGTACCGTGGTTGCATCCAGATGGGCGAAGGTTGTGGCAGGAGCCGGGTCTGTCAGATCGTCCGCAGGTACATAAATTGCTTGAACGGAGGTAATCGATCCCTTCTTTGTTGAAGTGATTCTCTCCTGCAATGCGCCCATTTCTGTTGCCAATGTCGGCTGATACCCTACCGCGCTCGGTACACGTCCAAGCAGTGCGGATACTTCAGAACCCGCCTGGGTAAACCGGAAAATATTGTCGATGAAAAGCAGAACGTCCTGCCCTTCTATATCCCGGAAATACTCTGCCATGGTAAGGCCAGTCAGCGCGACTCTCATTCTTGCTCCCGGTGGTTCATTCATCTGTCCGAATACCATTGCTGTCTTTTCAATTACGCCGGATTCAATCATTTCATAGTAAAGATCGTTTCCTTCTCGCGTTCTTTCTCCGACTCCAGCAAATACGGAAATTCCTCCGTGTTCCTTTGCGATATTGTTGATCAGTTCCTGAATTAACACCGTTTTCCCTACACCGGCGCCACCGAAAAGGCCGACTTTTCCGCCTCTGGTGTATGGTGCGATCAGGTCAACGACCTTGATCCCAGTTTCAAATATCTGTGCACTGGTATCCTGTTCTTCAAAGTCAGGTGCGGCTCTGTGGATCGGCATTCTTCTGTCTGTTTCTACGGGTCCTTTCTCGTCAATGGTATTGCCTATTACATTAAACAGTCTGCCCAAAACTTCCTTTCCAACAGGTACACTGATCGGTGCACCGCTGTCCGTCGCTTCCATGCCTCTTGTCAGTCCATCCGTGGAGGATAGGGCAACACATCTGACTACATCATCACCGATATGCTGCGCTACTTCTGCGACAATATCCCGATCGGAAAAATCAATGTGGATTGCATTGAGCAGCTCCGGCATTTCCTCCGGCAAAAATTTTATATCGATTACAGGTCCGATAATCTGATGTATGGTACCTTTATGACTCATATCTTTCCCTCCTTACTCGCTAATTTTGTGCAATACTTTGTTGCTGGCTTCTTCGTGCTTGCTTGCGTATGTCAGTATACGCACGCGTCGCACTCATCAGCCGCGCCTCGTCTTGCGCAAAATTATCTTCGTAAACTTGATTGGGCAAATTTTTATACGCAAGCCCTAAAATTGATTTATTTCAGCGCTTCGGCGCCGCCAACGATTTCCGAAATTTCATTTGTGATAGCTGCTTGTCTCGTTCTGTTATAGAAGAGGGTCAGTTCGCCAATCATCTCTCTTGCATTTTCCGTCGCATTTTCCATCGCCATACGTCTTGCTGCATGCTCACAGGTAGCGGATTCAACAATCGCACCGTAAATCATGATTTCGACATACTTTGGTACGAGGTAGTTGAACACCTCACCAACGGACGGTTCATAGTCCACCTGTTGCTCATGCTTTGGAATATCAGGATCCCTCTGGATATCAAAAGGAAGCAGCGTTGTCTTTACAACTCTCTGTTCCAGCGCACTCGCAAAAGAAGTGGATATCATAATCACTTCGTCGATCTTGCCGGCATTATACATGTCGATAATCGGTTTACTGATCTCATGGGTTTCCAGGAAGGAGATGCTCTCCGGAGGAAGCAGATATTCGCCATGAATATCGTAGCCCCGTTTCTGGAAGTACTCTTTTCCTTTCGTCCCAACCGCTACGATAACCGGCTTCTCAGGATTGTCCGCAATCTCTTTTGCCGCTTCCTTGATCACATTGATGTTAAAACTGCCGCAAAGACCTCTTGAGCTTGTCATAATAATATAGCAGGTATTCTTGATCTCCCGGTTTCCCTTCAGGTAATGGGAAGGAACCTCATTTGCGTTGTTGAAAATCTCCTCGATCGATTCCGTTACGTAATGAAAATATTCTCTTGTCTTTTCAAAGGTGTTTTTGGCTCTCCTAAGTTTTGCCGCGGATACAAGCTTCATCGCGTTTGTAATATGCTCCATGCTGTTGACGCTTTTGATCCTCCGCTTGATGTCCCTCATATTGCTTGCTGCCATGACATCACCTCCTTCTTATTGGGCTGTCAGTCAGAATTTCTGGTTTTCTTGAATTCTATTATGGCAGCTTTTAATTTTTCTTCATTTTCGTCTTCAAGTTTTCCGGTAGATTTAATTTCTTTGCCGATTCCCGGATGGTGTGTGTCCATGAAATCATACATCTCTTTTTCGAACTTCTTGATTTCTTCCACAGGGATATCCGCAAGAAAACGGTGGGTCGCTGCATAGATGATCATAACCTGATGCTCGACCTTTACAGGCGCATACTGCGGCTGCTTTAAAATCTCCATCAGAATTACACCATGATCCAGCCGGTCCCTGGTATCCTTATCTAAATCGGAGCCGAACTGCGAGAAGCTGGCAAGCTCTCTGTATTGAGCGAGTTCGAGCTTTACTTTACCCGAGACCTTCTTCATCGCTTTGATCTGAGCGTTCCCGCCTACACGGGATACCGATATACCGGCATTTACCGCTGGTCTTTGCCCTGCAAAGAACAACTCTGATTCCAGGAATATCTGACCATCTGTGATCGATATTACATTGGTTGGAATATAAGCGGATACATCACCCGCCTGGGTTTCAATGATCGGCAGTGCGGTTATTGAGCCGCCGCCCAGTTCATCGGAAAGCTTCGCCGCTCTTTCCAGCAGTCTGCTATGGAGATAGAATACATCTCCCGGGTACGCTTCACGTCCCGGTGGTCTTCTAAGTAGCAGAGACATTGCCCGATAGGCTACTGCATGCTTTGAAAGATCATCATAGATAATGAGCACATTCTTTCCCTGATGCATGAATTCTTCCCCCATCGCGCAGCCTGCATACGGCGCAATGTATTGAATCGGAGCAACATCACTCGCGGTAGCGGATACCACGATCGTATATTCCATCGCTCCTTTGTTCTCCAAAACCTGGACCAACTGTGCAACAGTGGATTTTTTCTGACCGATCGCAACGTAGATACAGATTACGTCTTCTTCCTTCTGGTTTATGATGGTGTCAATTGCGATTGCAGTTTTTCCTGTTTGTCTGTCGCCGATAATCAGTTCTCTTTGGCCCTTCCCGATCGGGATCATGGAGTCAATCGCCTTGATTCCTGTTTGAAGCGGCTGGTTTACTGATTTTCTCTGCAGAACACCAGGCGCCAGATTTTCAATCGGTCTTGTTGCCTTCGTCCGAATTGGTCCTTTTCCATCAATGGGTTGTCCAAGCGAATTGACGACACGTCCTATCAATTCCGGACCAACGGGAACTTCAACGACTTTTCCTGTTGGTTTTACAATATCGCCTTCTTTTATTTCTCTATCGGGGCCAAGAATTACGGCACCAACATTATCTTCTTCCAGATTCAACGCCATGCCATAGACTTCATTCGGAAACTCAAGCAGTTCGCCCGCCATACAGTTCTCCAGACCATACACACGCGCAATACCGTCTCCGATTTGTATTACTGTACCAAAATCAGAAATATCCAGTTCTTTTTTATAATTTTTAATTTTTTCTCTTATGACTGCGCTGATTTCTTCCGGCTTTAAATTCATCATTATCACCCCTTGCTTGTTCTAGCAGTCGAAATCTATAAATCATAGATTTATGATTTCTTTGCATAAGTTCGCCATCGATTTGTTTCACAAATCGGGCGAGCTAGTAATTGGACAAACATATTTCTTTTTATGCTTGCTTAATGCTGCCTTCAAGATCCCGGAGTTGTTTCCTGATGGATGCATCGATTGCTTTTCCTTCTATAAGTATTTTTATTCCGCCCAAGAGGGAAGCGTCTAATTTATTGACAAGCTTCACATTCTTCTGCAGCAGCTTCGCTGTTTTTTCTTCAAAGGAACTTAACTGAATATCTGTAAGGGGTTCTACTGAATAGACAGTTCCTAGAGATATTCCTTGATCTTGGTTAATCAGTTTCTGATATTCCTTAACAATTCGGTTAAAGCTGGCCATCCTTCTTTTATCGATCAATACTAACAAAAAGTTTAAGGCTTCCTGAGAGATACGACCGCCAAAGACCTGCTCGACTACTTGCTTTTTTTCAGGACCAGAAATGACAGGTGTACAAAAAAACTCGTTGAAATCAGGATTCTTCTGAAATATCGTACTGATCTCCTTCAATTCTTCAAGAATGGTATCTACCTTATTCATCTCCGTGGCTGCTTCAAACAAAGCTTTGCCATATGTGATTTCAACTGTTAATTCTGCCATTTCGAATTCCCCGCCTCGTCAATTATTTTTCCGATGACAGCCTGGTGCTCCTGATGGTCTAATTCTTTTTCCAGGATTTTTTCCGCAGCAAAAATAGCAAGCGCGCCTATTTCCTGCTTCATTTCTTGAAGAGACTTTTTCTTCAGTCTTTCGATTTCATCTTCTGTTTGTTTGAGCAGCATCGCCGTTTTATTCTCGGCTTCCTGGAGAATATCTTTTGCCTGCGCATCGGCTTTTAACTTAGCTTCTCTTACAAACTCACGACCCTTATTTTCCAGACTTGCAATCTGCTTTTCGTAAGACTCTTTCAGCTTCTCAGCCTCGAGTGCCCTATTTTCAGCATAATGAACCGTATCGGCCACTTCGCTGTTTCTGTCATCGATAATTTTATTGACTTTATCGAATAAAAAGTGTTTCAGAAACAATAAAAGAATCACGAAATTGACTAAGGTCGCAAAAATTTTAAATAAATTCCCCTCCATATACTGCGAGGCCCCCCTTCGGGTTTATTTTCCATCAATAGGTATGACATAATCTCTCTTACATAAAGATTAGCAGAATAGAAACAATCAACGCATAGAGTGATGTTACTTCTGCAAATGCGATGCCGATAATCATAGTGGACGTGATGTCACCTTTTGCTTCAGGCTGTCTGGCAACTGCTTCCACAGCTTTTGATCCAATCATACCAATACCAATCGCTCCGCCTACAACACCCAGTGCAGCGATTCCGGCACCTACCGCTATCAATCCAGTAGAATCCATAGTTAAACCTCCTTAAGTTTTATGTCTTGTTTTTCACAATTTTATTTATAACATCTGATACTTGTCCCGCATCAGTTATTACCTTATTCTTCCACTGCCGTTTTCGTAAATATTATGGTCAGTATTATAAATACATAGGTCTGGATCACGGCAACAAAAAGATCAAAAAAGAAATGTAGTGGGATCGGCAATATAAATGCGAAATGCCCCATGGCGATATAGATCAGTTCCATAAATACCACTCCAACCAGCATGTTAATGAAAAGTCGAAGACAAAGCGATAATGGAATCGTGAGCTTTTCGATGATATTCATAGGAAGCATAAATGGAAACGGCTTTAAATAACCGTGAAGGTATCCACCCAGTCCATTATTTGCGATGGAATTCGCGTTGATTACAAAGGCTGCGATCAACGCTAACGTCAAAGTAACGTTAATATCTTTGGTGGAAGGCGCAAAACCAAACAGTCCCGTTATATTCATCATAACAATAAAGATGCCGAGTGTTCCAATGAATGGGACAAACCGCTTCTTATATTCGTTCCCCAAATTCGAACAAACCAGCCCATTGAACAAGTTTACGACGCCTTCGATCACAGTCTGCTTTTTCGATGGGATCTTGCTGAGATTTCGCGTCAGCAGCGGAACAGAAACAATGATCACAGCAACGATTACCCACTGCAATATGACGCTCATGGTGACGACAAACGTATGATTCGAAACTGTAAATTCAAACACTTCATGTGCATTGAGATTGAGATGCATTTATTTACCTTCCCTCTTTATTTGTTTACTCTGTGATGCCGCGGCGATAATCACTGAGACATAATGCAAACTATACCCGATTAAATATACAATAACGTTTTTGATGTCGTCATTGTATAGAATTAAAACAAAAGCGCCTGCTATCGCTACTCTTGCCACTGCCCCGACGGGGATCCATATGGCACCCTTGGACGTTTTGATTACATATTCAGTGATTACGGAGTTCAACAAGAAATTGATAAAAGCAATGGCAACTCCGGTGATAATGGTCACAGTAAAAACTTTAAAGAATATCATTGAAATGACAAACGATAACAACAGGATGATACCGTCATACAACATGACTCTTTTCAGCATTGTCACAGTATCTTTTGTCAAATAAGATATCCTCCATTAAACCTATCGGCATTTTCCAATCATTTATTAGATAATCAGGAAAATTATTTTAGCCTTAAAAAAAATGCGGCTACGAACAATACATATAGCTGCATGCTTGCATATTTTTCTAATTTGGTTTTTCTTGTTATAAAAGCCTGATAAATTACTTTTTATTATAGTCCTAAATCCAGAAAAGTAAAGCATCGTTAAAAAATAAACATTCTGAAAATTATGTCATTTAAAAAAAGAACCTCCGGACCCATTGAATCTAATGGGCTCGGAGGATTGTGCAACTTTATGTCATGCTAAGTTTCGAGAAAAAATGCCAAAATCTAACCTTTTTCCTATATGTCGCAAACGAGATTGTTCAGCCACTTTTTTGAAAGAAAACGGCGCCAGCAAAGGATACCCTTGACCACTTCCTCCGTCTGTGCCATAAGGACCACAAAGTAGATCGGAAGTCCCAGATAAAGAGCCCCGAAGAAGACGAGGGGCACCCCAATGAGCCAGACTGATCCCACTTCCACAAACATGGCGAACCTGGTATCGCCTCCGCACCGCAAGGTTCCTACGATATTCAACCCACCGAAAACCTTCAAGGGCATAAAAATGCCGTATATACAAATGATCAGCAGTGCATATTGCTGCCCCTCGGTCGTAAAGTTGAACAGCCGGATGATAAATTGAGAGGTCAGAATTAATAACCCACCGGATAATGCTCCCACAAAGATTCCAATCCGCAGAAGCCGTTTCGTCAATGCAAAGGCATATTCCATCTGCCCCATTCCGATTCTTTGTCCAACCAGAATAAGCAGCGCATCACCCAGGCTGAAAATTGCAAGAATGAAAAGTGTATTCAAGGTACTGCTCGCCTGGACAGCCGCAAATTCCGTAACGCCCATCCTGCCGTATGCTGCGTTGTAGGTGGCCATTCCCATGCTCCACATGGTTTCATTCACCAGAACGGGAATGGTGGTCACTAGGACTCTGGCTACAAGCGGCTTATGCCAGCCGAAAAATTCCCCGAACTTTCCCGCGAGCAGATTTTTTCTTATAAAAATAACATAGAGATAAAGTGTCAACTCGATCAGTCTGGAAACAGCGGTCGCAATGGCTGCTCCTTTGACGCCCAGCTCGGGCGCTCCAAAACTCCCGAAGATCAAGAAAAAATTTAATACCGTGTTGGTCGAAAAAATAACTGCACCGATCTTCAAGGGGAGGCTGGTTTGTTGTGTGCTGCGCAGCGCCGCCGATAACGGATAGGTAATGCCAAGGGTCAGAAAGCTGATCGCAGCAATTCTCACATAGCCCTTCCCGATCTCTATGACCTCAGGAATGTCGGTAAACAAGCCCAGTAACCTTTCCGGCATCAGGATCGCCGGCAGGAAGAACAGCATGCTGACGCCAAGGCAGACCGTAACCGCAAAACCGGCTACCTTCCGAATACTATGAACGTCCTGTTTTCCCCAGTATTGTGACATAAAAGCGGAAGAACCGCTGGCAAATCCAAACATGACACCAAAATGGACAAAGAATAATTGCGAAGAAAGCCCTACCGCTGCCAGCTCTACTTCACCAAGACTTCCAACCATCAGGTTGTCAAGAAGGTTTAGAGAGGACATGATAAGGCTTTGCAATGCAATAGGAAGAGCGACCCTCGCAAGGGTCTTGTATAAGGGTTTGCTTTCAATTATGACAGGCTGTTTGTTTTCCATATTCCAATAGTATCTTGATAATCCTTTCACAGGCATGGCCGTCGCCGTACGGATTGGCAGCATGGGCCATATTGCCGTAAGCCTCTTCATCACGAAGAAGATCTTTCGTCATCTGATAGATGGTATCCCTAGAAACTCCCGCTAGCTTTACGGTACCTGCCTCAATCGCCTCCGGCCGCTCCGTCTCTCTTCTCACCACCAGCACCGGTTTTCCAAGAGAAGGAGCTTCCTCCTGCATGCCTCCGGAATCGGTTATGATGAGGTAGGACTTGGCCATAAGGTTAACAAAGGGCTGGTACTGCAGCGGCTCAATCAGATGAATCCTGCCTGCGTTTCCCAGGACTTTATTGGCGGTCTCCCTCACTTTTGGGTTCATGTGCACGGGATAAATAATCTCTGTATCTTCAAATTCGGTGGCAATGTCTCTAATCGCATGGAAGATCTGTTCCATATTCTCGCCCAGATTTTCTCTGCGATGACAGGTTACCGTAATTACTCTCCTTTTTTCAAAATCGATCTGTTTTAATGTTTCATCCTCAAATTCATAAGGTTTGTCGGCTACTTGGAGCAGTGCATCGATGACCGTGTTTCCTGTGATAAAAACCGTATCCGCGGGGATTGCTTCCCGCAGCAGATTCTGCCGGTTTCTCTCTGTCGGCGCAAAATGCAAGTCCGCCATGCGGCCCGTCAAAACCCTGTTCATTTCCTCCGGATAAGGAGAATACTTGTCGTAGGTTCGGAGACCCGCTTCTACATGACCTACTCTGATCTGCTGATAAAAAGCTGCCAGCGATGCAGCAAAGGTTGTTGTGGTATCTCCATGGACCAGCACGATATCGGGCTTTTCCTTTATGAATATTGCTTCCAGGCCCACCAGCACATTGGACGTGATCTGGCTGATGGTCTGGTTTGGTTTCATGATATTCAGATCATAATTGGGAACCAGCTCGAACAGACCAAGCACCTGATCCAGCATTTCCCTGTGCTGGGCAGTGACGCATAAAATCGACTCAATTTCCGGTTCTTCATTTAATTTCTTAACGAGAGGCGCCATCTTGATTGCCTCGGGTCGTGTTCCAAATACGGTTAATACTTTCATGCTATTCCTCCTGTTTTTTCTGCTTCTTTTCCAACACTTCGGTATTGACCGCCTTCAGATGGAGGTTCGTGCTGTTTGGGTCAGTCAGGAAAACATAGATGAGGGTCGACGCGATTATAATCAGGAGCCCGGACTCGATGAATAGATCCCTGCTGATGAGAATCGCAGCCACACCCATGATGCCGCTGATTCCATAAAGTGTAAGCACCGTTCTTTTCTGCCCCAGCCCCGCAGCCATGATGCGGTGGTGCAGATGGCCTTTGTCCGCCTCCATAATGGGCCGTTTGTTGATCACTCTTCTCAAGATCGCGAAGGCCGTATCAAAGATGGGAAGGCCCAGCACCAAAACCGGAACGACAGTCGCCAGCATCGTAGCGCTTTTCATCGGGCTCATTACGGAAAGACCTGCCAGCATAAATCCCAGAAACAGTGCTCCTCCGTCTCCCATGAATATCTTTGCCGGGTTGAAATTGAAAGGCAGGAAGCCTAATGCTCCTCCTGCTATTGCCAGCATTGACATGCTGGCCACCGTATTTCCGTTGATGTAAGCAGCATATCCGATGGAAATCGATGCAATAAATGCTACGCCGCCTGCAAGTCCGTCCAGCCCATCAATGAGATTTATGGTATTCGTAATACCTACGATCCAGATGACCGTCACCAGCAGACTGACGATCCATGGGAAGAAGTAGTATCCCTCTCCGAAGGGGTTTCCAATAAAGTCGATACTTACACTGAATTGAAACAGGATGAATGCGCATAGAATTTGAAAACCGAGTTTGACCTTGGCCGGTAAATTCTTCAAATCATCGATGATGCCAACGAGGAACATGAGTGTTCCACCAGCGATTACTCCCATCAGTTTTGTGCTGAAGGGGAGAAAGATCAGCATGGAAGCCACCGTTCCAATGTAGATGGCCATGCCCCCAAACCTCGGCATCGCTTTCGTGTGCATTCTCCGATTGTCCTTCGGAATGTCTACTGCCCCAATGATTGGTGCAATTTTAATTGCTACAGGTGTAAATATCAGTGCCAATAAAAATGCTGTTATAAATATTAGTATATACTGATTCATCTCTTCGCCCTTCCAATCTTAGCTCGCCCAATTTGCCATGCAAATTGTCGGCGAACTTATGCAACAAAATCGCAAATCGAAGATTTGCTGATTTTGACTGCAATCCCTTTTCTTACGTATATATTGTTTTCATGACCCGACTGAAATAAGTGTTTTCTTAGCAAACCGTGAAACCGACTACCGACTTTGATGCGTAGCATCACAAAGTCGGCGGTTTGCGGGGAAACAGTTATAACGCATACGAAGAAAATTTTCGACTGTAGAAAATTTTCTTACCTCTGCGCGTTTCAACGAGGCCCGTGACATTTAGCGCCTCGTTATTTCGGCTCGTCAAACATTTCAATATTAAGACCTGCTTCTGCAAGGATTTCCAAGGATAGATCATCGGGATATCCTTCCTTTACAACGATTCTTGTCAGTCCCGCATTGATGATCATCTTGGCACAGATCACACAGGGCTGGTGGGTGCAGTAAATGGTTCCGCCCGCTATGCTCTGTCCCAGATGGGCAGCCTGAATGATGGCATTCTGCTCCGCATGAAGCGCCATACAAAGCTCGTGTCTCTGTCCCGACGGTACGTTCAGCTTTTGTCTTAAACAGCCTCCGCGCTCCTCGCAATGCTTGATCCCGATGGGAGCACCGTTATAGCCGGTTGCCATGATTCTCTGATTCTTGACGATGACAGCCCCAACCTGCCTTCTCATGCAGGTCGATCGCTTTTGCGTTACTTCAGCCATTTCCATAAAGTATTGATCCCAACTTGGTCTGTCCATACCCTTCTCCTTCCAAATAACAAATATTTCTTCTACTTAGTTGCCTTAAAAATGCGATTTGCAACCCTTACCGTATCCATTGCCTCCTTGCAGTAGAAATCAGCACCAATCTTTTCCGCATAATCCGCGGTCAGCACCGCTCCACCAACTGCGGTAATGCAGTCGAGTCCGGCATCCTTTAATGCTTTGATGGTCTTTTCCATATTTGCCACGGTTGTGGTCATTAAGGCGGAAAGCCCAACCATTTTTATATGTTCGCTTTTGGCGACTTCAACCACCTTTTGGATGGGAACATCCTTACCGAGATCCACGACCTCGTAGCCATAGTTTTCCAGCAATACCTTTACAATATTTTTGCCAATATCATGGATATCGCCTTGAACGGTGGCCAGGATAATTTTTCCATAAGAAATCATGCCTCCCGAGGACTTCATGGCTTCCTTCAATACAACAAATGCGGCCTTTACCGTATCGGCTGACTTAATAAGCTGGGGAAGAAAACTGGCCCCGCTTTCATAATCCTTTCCCACGGTTTCAAGGGCAGGTATAATGATCTGTTCAACGATTTCCAAAGGCTTCATGGTTTTGAGCAGGTTCTCAGTAGCCTTGGCCGCCCGATCCTCATACCCCTCAATAATAATTTCATCCAGCGTGGTTTCATTTATTTCCGCCTGGGTTTTCGTCTTTTCAGAGGTTTTTCCCGCAGCAGGCACGAACTGACCGCCGTAAAAACGGATGAAGTCCTTTGATTCAATATCTTTACAGCTCAAAGCTTCAAATGCGTGGATGGTGTCCATATATTCTGCCACCAGCGGATCGGTAATGGGAGCATCAAGCCCGGCCTCCAGTGCCATAGCCAAAAATGTTCGGTTCAGCAGCTTTCGTTCCGGCAATCCAAAGGAAATATTGCTTGCTCCGAGGGTGGTTTTCACTCCAAACCGACTCTTTACCTGACGGATGGCCTCTAAGGTATCCCTTCCTGCGTTTTGCTGCGCAGAAACCGTCAAGGTCAGGCAGTCTACGAGAATTCTTTCCCGATCGATACCGTAGGATTCCGCAGTTGTTATGATTCGTTCTGCAATGGCAAGCCTTTCCTCGGTATTCTTCGGCAGACCCTTTTCGTCCAGAGTTAATGCGATGACGCAGGCGCCGTATTTCTTAACGATCGGAAAGATCGCTTCCATATTTTCTTTCTTGCCATTGACGGAATTGATGAGGGGTTTTCCGTTGTAATGTCTTGCAGCAGCTTCAATCACCTCGGGATCGGCACTATCGATCTGAAGCGGTACGGTTACCACCGAGGAAACCTTCTTGATCACCTCCAGCATCATTTCATATTCGTCGATTTCCGGAAGGCCTACATTGATATCAAGGATTTCCGCCCCCGCTCTCACTTGGGCGATGGCTTCATTTTCTATATA
>Ga0366801_1063_pt1 | contig 13857 bp, 12 predicted proteins | sample BONcelN113001E15_FD_207033 | JGI IMG/M metagenome (GOLD analysis project Ga0366801, IMG submission 207033) | Enriched cells from coal bed in the Powder River Basin, Montana, United States - BONCAT cells N11 rep3 HSBNCT.N11.300.1.E15 ... | reverse complement strand
CCTTTGTTTTGTTACTTGGAACTATGCAGTAGGGGTACTTGGTGCCGTCAGAACAAGTGTGTATATTTACTTCAATCCAATCGTTACCGTTGTTACGTCTGCTATTGTTCTTCATGAACGAATCACACCCGTCGCGATCCTCGGTGTTGTTCTCATATTGGCAGGCCTTTTTCTTTCTGAACGGAAAACCTTACTTTTTAAAAAGGAGAAGAAACATGAAGATGATCCAATCGAAACTGGGAATCAAAATTCTTAAGAATGAAAACTATCGTACTGATACCTTGCCGGAATTTCTGACGGAATCCGCAGTCAGCCACATTCGCAAATTCCATGAGACGTTGCCCGGTTATAGGGCGACTCCGCTCCTTCGGCTCGACGGCCTTGCGGTCAAGCTGGGCGTGAAGCGCATCTATGTGAAGGACGAATCCAAGCGGTTCGGTTTGAATGCATTCAAGGGGTTGGGCGGAATTTACGCTGTGACGAAAATCCTCTGCCGAGAATTGGAGCTGGACATCAACCGGATTTCCTTCTCCGACCTTCAGACACCCACGATCAAAAACAAAATAAAAGACATCGTCTTTATCACCGCTACCGACGGAAACCATGGCCGGGGCGTTGCCTGGGCTGCAAGCCAATACGGCTGCAAGTCCTATATTTACATGACAATGGGTACCGCTCAGAGCAGGGTGGATGCCATCAAAGCAGTCGGTGCGGAAGAGGTCGTCGTTACCGATATGAATTATGATGATACAGTACGGCTGGCCGCAAAGCTTGCGGATGAAAACGGCTGGAAGCTGACCCAGGATACGGCGTGGGACGGCTATGAAGAAATCCCGGAGTGGATCACCCAGGGTTACACCACCATGGGTGCGGAGCTGTTGGATCAGCTCAGACTGGATGGTATCACAAAGCCGACCCATCTTTTTCTTCAGGCGGGAGTCGGTTCCTATGCGGGTAGTATTCTAGGCTACTTTGCCAACCGATTTGGCGGAGCACCCCCTGTTACCACAATCGCAGAGCCGGTCAACGTTGCCTGTATTTTTGAGTCGGCATTGGCTGCGGATGGGAAGCCCCATGCGGTCACCGGCATCCAGGAGACCATTATGGCCGGCCTCAACTGCGGCGAACCCTGTCTAACCACCTGGGGGATTCTCAGAGACCTGTCCTCTTTTTATGCTGCTTGTCCCGACTTTGTCACAGCAAAGGGAATGAGAACCCTTGCGAATCCTCTTGGAAATGATCCAAAGATTATTTCAGGCGAGTCCGGCGCAGTGGGTCTGGGTCTTTTGGCACTGCTCATGGAGCAGGAGGATCTTGCCGAAGCCCGAAAAATGATGGGATATAATGAAAACTCTGTCATCGTACTGATCAGCACAGAGGGTGACACGGATCCCGTGAACTATTACGATGTGATCTATAACGGAAAATGCCCGGTTAAGCCCTAATTTATAGTTATGCTTGGTTGAATAAAGGAGATGATTGGTTTGGGTCATGTATTTTATTATGAAACAGTATTGGGAACCATTGGAGTCGCAGAAGTAAACGATCAAATAACCCATTTGTTCTTTGAGGTGGAGAAATTCCCACAGAATGACTATGAAAAAAAAGAAACCCCTATCCTTGCAGAAGCGGGAAGACAGATCAAGGAATATTTTGAAGGCAAGCGTAGGGAGTTCGACCTTCCGATTGCCCCTGTGGGAACCGAATTTATGCTCCGTGTCTGGAAGGCACTTCAGGAAATCCCTTACGGAGAAACGCGAAGCTACAAGGATATTGCCGCTCTGGCGGGACACAGCAAGGCGTACCGTGCAGTGGGAATGGCAAATAACCGAAATCCGATCTCCATCGTGATTCCTTGTCACCGTGTCATCGGAGCCAATGGGGCTTTGGTTGGTTACGGCGGAGGACTGGATAAAAAAGTTTTCCTTCTTGATTTAGAAAAGGAAATAGACTAAGTTGGAAACAGAATCATCGGAGGATTTTTTGATATTCTTTTCCGGTTATTTGCCCTCAGCATTTTCGAGCTGTAGTTTCAAATATCCCACCGGTCCGTGGAGCGTAATTTGCTTGATCATATTGCCAAGCTCAGAAATCGGAAGGTCCATATTGTTTTCCACCAGCCAATAGGAAATGATGCCGATCTGTGCAGAGGAGATGTATTCCATGACATACTCCATATTCTCGACCTTAGGAATGTTTTCCTTTTCAAAAATTTCCTTCAATGTTTTTTTAATGATCGTTTTAATTTTATAGACGAAATTTGGATCACCGTTCGTACCAAACAGCACCCGCAGGAATTTACTGTAGCGCTGATAAAATTCTAGCGGCGGGAGAAACGGGGAAAGATTTTGATCGCGCAAGATCATGATCATAATGTCTTTAATTTTATCCATCAATTCTTCGATCAACTCATCTTCTGTTTTTTCCAAAAGATCATAAATGTCCTTATAGTACACATAAAAGGTGCCCCTGTTTAACTGGGCCTTATCAGTGATCTCTTTGATGCTGATCCGTTCGATTTTTTTCATACCATACAGTTCAAAGAATGCATCACGGATCCTTTCCTTTGTTTCCAATACTCTCTGGGACTCCTGTGTCATCGTTTTCCCTCCTTGCGTGGCAGAAACCAACACTTTGTAACACATTGTTGATTTATTTTTTAATTTTCTTTCGTATAATATAAGTATAAGACAACACGTTGTTGTGTACAATCTTTTTCCGTATGTTAAAAGAAAAATATGAAATCGATAAAGAATTTGGTCTTCTTGAATAACCGATGAAAGCGGGATGGCTTTATGGAAAACAAAACAGATTGCATCATTTTGAATAAAGTAAATAAATACTTCGGTGACAAACAGGTACTGAAGGATGTGTCCTTGCGCGTTCCATATGGCTGTATCTACGGCCTTCTGGGCCCGTCCGGCTGCGGAAAAACCACGACAGTCAAAATCATGGCCGGGATTTCCGAATCAACTTCCGGGGAGACATATGTCCTGGGAAGTAAAATGCCCCAATTGTCGCTGATGAATGAAATCGGATATATGGCTCAATCTGATGCATTATATATGATGCTGTCAGCTGCCGACAATTTGGAATTCTTCGCTGCAATCTACGGTATGAAGAAGGCGCATTACAAAAAAAGAATACTTGAAGTCATGGAGTTGGTAAATTTGGCTGAAGATCTCAATAAGCCGGTAGCGGCTTATTCCGGTGGAATGAAGCGGAGACTCTCCCTGGCCATGGCAATTCTTCACAATCCGAAGGTGTTGATCCTGGATGAGCCGACGGTGGGCATCGACCCTTTACTTCGTCAGGATATCTGGAAAGAGCTCTATCAAATGTCCGCAAACGGTGTGACGATACTTGTCACCACCCATGTCATGGATGAGGCACTGAAATGTCACCAGCTTGCTATGATGCGCCGTGGTGTGCTCATCGCCGAGGGCACTCCGACAGAGCTGCAGGAAAAGATCGGAGCGTCCAGCATTGAGGAAGCATTTATCTATTACGGAGGTGACGACCATGAGGATTAAAGCGCTGGCACTTCGGATCCTGCATCAGCTGGTCAATGATAAGCGAACTCTGGCTCTGATCCTGTTTGCGCCGTTATTGGTACTGACCTTGATCTATTTTATTCTGGATACTACGGTCACCGACATGAAGGTCGGCGTGGTCAACGCCCCACAGAAGTATATTGAAAATCTCTATGAGAATAATATTACACCGGTCCGCTGCACCGAATCGGAGGCATTGCAAATGATGAAGGATGCAGAGATCCTCGCTTATGTAAAAATGGTCAGCGGTAAAGTTTATATCGATATCGACGGTAGCAATACGACGAAAACTTCAGCGGTGCTTGCCGCCATGGAGCAGGCGAAAAGAGGGATGAACTCGCTGCAGCAAGAGAGGGTCGACTTGAAAACAGAAATCAATTACGTTTACGGCGCCGGTGATCTTGGTATGTTCGACAATTTTGGGTCCCTCTTCATCGGGTTTCTGGTTTTCTTCTTTACCTTCCTGATATCTGGGATCTCCTTCTTGCAGGAAAGAACGACGGGAACGATGGAAAAGCTGCTCTCCACACCGATCAAGCGCTGGGAGATCGTCACCGGATATGTCTTCGGTTTCGGAGCGGTTACTGTGGTACAGTCCGCTATCATCACCTTTTACGTCATCTTTGTCCTTGACGTTATGATGATCGGCTCCCTTTGGCTTGTCATGCTGGTCACGCTGCTTTCCGCCATGACCGCACTCTCCCTCGGTATGCTGCTTTCAACGGCGGCGGCCAGTGAATTTCAGATGATCCAGTTTATCCCCATTGTCATCGTGCCGCAGGTCTTCTTTACAGGACTATTCGATCTGTCCCCCGAATGGGCTCTCGTCGGAAGGTTTATGCCTCTCTACTATGTGGCGGATGCCCTAGATAGAATTATGATCCGCGGTGAAGGGATCAGCTCCATTGCGCTGGACGTGAGTTTGCTTCTAGGGCTGACCCTGATCTTTATGATCGCAAACACGCTGCTGCTCAAGCGGTATCGAAGAATATAAGGAGGATGGAATCATGAATCATAAAAAGAGAATTGTCCCGGTGTTTATCCTGATTGTGGTCATTGCCTTGATTGCAATTGTTTACAGCATGGGAGGCCAGAATTATATCGGCGTGGTAGAAGCAACAATCCTTTCCCATACAGTAGAGGTTCCCGGTAAGATTCTGGAAATGCCCGTGGAGCTGGGACAGCACGTTTCCAAAGGGGATATCATTGCCAGAATAGACAGTACAGATCAGGAGTATACCTATGAACAGCTGCAGCTGACGCTGGAAAAGAAAAAACTTGCCCTTTCCGAGCTAGAGGTGGGAACGGACAGCGACACTCAGGCGAAAAATACCATATCCATCGCTCAGTCCAATTACAACAGTGCCGCTTCTTCCAGCCAGAAGGCCTCTCTGGACTATAAAAATGCCCAGTCGCTATATAGCCAGGGCGCAGTCCCCAAGGATGCTCTTGATCTGGCAAAGGTAAAAGCCGACGCGGCTGCCAATGCACTGACCGCAGCGAAAGCACAGCTGGATAACGCCAAAAGCGGCTCCTCGGCGAACTCTGCGCAGTTGGATATCCTGCAGACAGAAAGTCAACTGAAAGAGCTGGAGAATACCCTTGAAAAATTCACAATTCGGGCGGTCAGTGATGGAGTAATCATGAGCAAAAGCTATGTTTTGGGAGATGTGGTTTCACCGGGCTTCAACCTTGCTGACATTGCAACGGACAGCGGGAAATACTTTCTGTTCTACCTCCCCATCGATAAGCTGTATTCCATCGATTACGGACAACCATTTACAGTAAAAGGCAATGGAGAAGAGTACAAAGCCATTGTAAAATACATTGATGTGAAGAGTGAATTCACACCGAAGGATATGCAGACTCCTGCCAATAAAAATAAGGAAAGTATTAAGGTCAAGCTACTGCTGCCGGACAATTGCCCGCTGAAACCGGGGCAAGAGGCAGAAATCGATCTTTAAGCCGGAGTGGCGTGAATATATTCTCAAGAAATTCACCAAAGAAAAACCTTTGGTGAATTTTATTTATTGCAGCATACAGATAATCTCTTCTGTATCTCCGTTGGCAGAAGTAATTGTAACGGTAATGCTTTTGATCTGTTCCGGGTTACAACCACCCAGCCCCCTGACGGCTCTATAAAAACCGTTTTCGACTTTTTCACTAAGGATTGAACCTTCCCCAGCCTCATAGGTAATCGAAGATTCTCTTCCTGTCATTAACCACCTCATTGCAGTGACAACGGGAGTTTTTTCATCCGAATTCAAGTATTTCACGTGGGTTTCCCCTTCTGAAAGAAATAGGATCTCCGGCACTCCGCTTTCATTCGTTCTGACATTATTAATATATTTCACCGGAATTTTGACCTCCCAGGATTCGCTCTGCCCTAAGTATGCAGCTGTTTTTTTGCCGAAAGCTTTTGCCCAGAGGATATCAGTTATTTGCGTTTTTTCCTCCATTATTGTGTCAAATAAATCTTGATCTGCGGTACCCCTGTCTTGTCTCCATGCTCCAAACTTCGGATCCCACTGACAAAGACATAAATTTTTCCCAACGATACCCGCAGGAATCAGCGAATCTGAGAACTCTTTCGAGGGTCCGGAAAAATCAATAAAAGCGCTTGGGCTTTTCAAATCACTGGTTTCGTTGTATCCATCAAATACATAAAACAAGTAATAAATACCCGTTTCGCCGCTTACAAATGATTGCGGTGCTTTTTCGCTGATTATACATGATGACAGATCAATTGGAAAATCAGTGGCCTTCGTAAGATTGATGCCGTTCTCATTCAGAAGTACCACAACATCGACCGTAGTTAAAAGCTCTGCATCATTCAGGTTTTTCGCATCGAAGCCGCTCCTTTCACCACAGCTGGTGGAGATCAGAATGAGCATGATAGTGAATAAAGCGAATACGCTGATATGGAATGGTTTTCCCTGCATTATCTCTCCCTTTTTCTCAACCCTTTATCGATTAAACTGCCTCCATAAACAAGCTACCATATCTTTATAATAATTTCCATAGGACAGTAGAAAACGCTATTGATTTTGTTAAAATCAATAGCGTTCAAGTATTCCCTTATTCATTTATGGAATTTTGCTCCGGTGTTTATTTATACCAGCTTGTAGTCCAGACTCTTTTCCATCAATTTAATTGCCGTTTCTTTATATTTTTTAGACAATACACCCAGGGACGCCATGATATAGTCGTTGTCCACCAAAATTTTTGCGTGCTGGCCCGGGTACAAGTTCAACCCGTTTGTATTGCTTTCTGCGATCGTCTTCATGATCTCGACCCTTTGTGGCAGTCTGGTCAAGGCACCACCGGTTCCCACGATAAATTTTATCTGCGTGAGGTCTTTTCCTTCCGCCAACGTCGATCTGCCTGAAGGTCCGTATACGTATCTAATTTTTCCCGCATGCCGCTCAACCGCTTTTAATACGGCTTCCTTTGTGAGACGTTCCACAAATTGAATTTCATCCGCCGTCTTTGGTATGGCTTTATACGTCTCCATGATCCGGTCCAAATCCAATCCGTTCAATTCTGCCGCCAGCTTTTCCTTTCCGATGACCTCGACGATATTTTTCATATTTACGTAAACGCCTAGATCACCCTCCACGGTTCTCTTTGCTTTCGGTTCCGGGCTGACCAGAATTCTTGAAATTTCATCAGAATCTTCTGTGACGGAATGCAGGTCTGTCGTGGCCCCCCCCACATCAAGAACGATCAAATCTCCGATGCATTCATACAGCAGCTTTGTCGCTTCCATAACCGCACCCGGAGTCGGTATGATCGGACCGTTCACCATTTCCCTAACGTGTTCCATTCCCGGCGCATGAACGATATGTTCTTCAAAGGCATTCTGAATCACCTTACGCGCAGGTTCCACATTCAGATCGTCAATTTTGGGGTAAACATTATCGACAATATATAACTTAACTCCACTTTCTTCGTCAAAGATGAGTTTGATTTCTTCTTGATTTTCAACATTACCAGCATAAATCACCGGGGTTTTCAAGTCCATGCTCCGAATCATTTCCGCGTTGTAAATCGCAGTATCCCTTTCACCGAAGTCAACCCCCCCGGCAAGTAAAATCAGGTTCGGTTTTATTTCCTTAATTTTAGCCAGATCCGTGCGTCTTAATTTACCTGCCGTCACAAAATGAATAATCGCACCTGCTCCAAGGGCAGCTTCCTTTGCGGCCCTAGCAGTCATATCGTAAACAAGTCCATGTACGGTCATTTTTAATCCACCGGCAGCGCTGGAGGTCGCCAGCATCTCACTGTAATCAAGCGTATTCACTTCCAGCCTCGCCCGCAGATCCTCGACAGCTCCCTGGAGTCCGATTCTCACATCTCCATCCAGCACCGAAGTCGGCGCCTGCCCTTGTCCGAGGAACACCGGATTCTTCGTATTGATTTCATGAAATGCGTTTACTACCGTGGTGGTTGAGCCGATTTCAGCAACCATAACATCAACTTTCATATGAATTCTCCTTCAATCCTTTATCTGAATACGCGAAAGGAAAAGCGCCGCGCCGTGGGTGTTCTACTACCGACTGAAAAAAGTGGTTTCTTTAGAAAACCGTGAAACCTAATACCTGCTTGATGCGAAGCATCTTAGCAGGGGAAATCTACAAATCAAAGATTTGTGATTTCTTTGCATGAGTTCGCCATTCAATTTGCTTCGCAAATTGGGCGAGCTAGCAAAGGAGGCAGTTTTCGGGAAAATGCTTTTTTCAGTAACAGCAATTTGTAAGAACACCCCTGGCAGGCGCCCAATTATTTTATTTGCGCATTTCTCTGCGTCGTTCCACAAGGAATGTTGCCACATCGATCCCGTGGCTGTTTCGTCCGAATCCGGCATCTACACCCGTCTTCGCAGCTTCCTCAGGAATAACCTGGGTTCCGCCTGCTACGATGATGACATTGTCACGGATTCCCTTTTCTACTGCAAGATCATTGATTCTCTTCATATTCTTGTAGTGGATGTTGTCATGGCTGATGATGGTGGATGCCAGAATCGCGTCGGCTTTCAACTCTACCGCAGCATCGACCAGCTTTTCAACCGGCACGGAGGTTCCGAGGTAGTGTACTTCGATGCCAAATCGCTCAATTCCCCCATGCTTAATATCGATGATTTCTCGCAGTCCTACGGAGTGTTCATCTTCTCCGACGGTTCCGCAAACGATCTTCATCGGATACTTTTCAATATCTTCTCTGATTTCATCTTCGCTTAACAGAATTGGCTCCGGCGGGATGACCAGCGTGCTCAGGTCGATGTCAAAGGCAACCTTACCCTTTAATTCGATTCTGGTTCCCTCTGCTTCCTGCATAACCTCTCTGTTGATGACTTCCGGATCCTGAAGGTTCAACTTCTTGGCGATCTCAATCGCAACAACCTCAGCTACTCTTCTGTTGGTTGGCAGGAACATATTCATCATAACCGTACCATCTGCCATCCATTCCATTTCAGGCTTGATCAGGTTACTGTTTCTGTATTTTGCGGTTTCTTCCATACGAACATTTACATTGTCAACATCATCCAGCTCGTCGATATAAACGATTTTGTCCGGATCCTCGAAGGTACAACCGCCGATGAGCTCAGACGGACTTTCTGGCTTGCCGCCGTACTGGGCAACATTGTTGTATCCGAAGTGGGCAGTTACAGGCGCGAAGTAGTCTTCATCCCGTTCATAAACATAACCGTATCCGATTCCGCCTTCTGATTTTCTTGCGATTCCATCACCGTTTCTTTCCGGATACTGTCCGGAGTCTACGAAGAAGCCCTCTTCAACCGCTTTAAAATATCCGCCTGTCTCTACGATTTCTTCCATAAACAGGCAAGCTCGTTCCTTGATCTCTCTTGCTTTTTCTCGCAGCGGCCCGTCATTTTTCAGCTCGATCATTTCCATCAGCCCGTCCATACCGGTCAGCGTCTGCTTTGCAGTGTCACAAGCTTCAATATTATAGATATGCCAAGGAACGTTTCTTCCTTCATCCGGTGTGATTGTGGACTGGATGTCCGCACGGGTCAGCTTGGAGACCAGCATATTCAGAACATGGGTAACCGTTGCCTCTCTTGCGGAGGCTTCCATGTACTTGGTGTTCATTTGTGCTCTCATTCGATACTTGTCGCAGATGTCCCGAAGCGCCACCGCATAAGGCAAATCCATATAAACACATGGTGCCGGTGGAGCGGTAGGCGGAACTGTGGACAAACAGATGTTGGAAGGTTTGATGCCAACCTTTTCCGAGAACAGGGAGTTGATTGCATGCTGAACAATCAGTTCAGGCATTACTTTCCATGCCTGCCTTGCCGTTGCATTTGCATTGTGCGCTCCGTCGATCTGTGCGACGTCTGCCCAAGACAGGATCTTCTTGGATTCACAAGCATCTACGAAGGAACGAACCATGTTAATATTTCTGTAAAGAACGTTATACTGAGGATCCTGGTGGGCACCGTTGATGCCTTCTTCCGCAAACATAACTGCTACATCAGGACCGGCAACTCCGGATACATAGGAATGGTAGTTGATCGGCCTGCCTACTTCTTCCTCGATGAGGTCAAGGGCTTTTCTCTGCGCTCTGACTTGCTTTCTGGTGATCGGTACGCCACCGATTCCCTGTGGAGTTCCTTCAATGAGTCCATCCATATGGGACTGCCCTGCGGTTCGAATCACCATGATATGGTCTGCGCCGTGCCATGCCGCCATTCTCATACGTCTGATATCATCTTCGAAACGTCCGGATGCGATTTCCGTTGTGATTACAGGCGTCGGCTGTGGGTCGATTCCGTCAAAATACTTGGAGGAAGGGACGCCAATTCCGTTTTCTAAAGGCTTTGTCGCGTCGTGATATTCAAAGGGACCCATATGCAGTTTTGGATCCGGCGTTCTCCAGGTCCAGCCTCTTCTTTTCGGCCTGTACTTGTCGAGGTCCTTTAAGATGTTTTCGATATCCAATTTTTGATTATGCTGTAATTTCATATCACTCATCTTATTTCCCTCCTTTGAATAATGCTGCTGCTTCATCCCAACATTTGCCCTGTGCGAGGAGTGTTCCTGCCTCTTGAACGGTAATATTTTTTGTTTTTGCTAATTTATACACGACATGTCCGGCACCTTTTCCCATGAGACCTCGGTCCATGCAGCCATCAACAATCGGTTTTGTTTCCAGGGAAGAGATTCCCATTCTTAGTAATACGGACCGTTCGATGGAAGGCGTCGTATTCTTTTTCCCCAGTACGAGAAACGGGTCAACAACCTGCTCCGTTAACTTCCAGAATCTTTGATAGAGTTCTGCGTCGGTTAAATTTGCAATGTGTTTTCTTCTCTCCTGAAAATCATCTGCTCTTTTCATCTTTACTATCCTTTCCTTATTCACTTCACTAACGAACTATAAAATTGATATTCGTAAGCACCGCTCTATTTTTGACGCTACATTCCGGCATGTGGTTGCGTCAATCCGTCCGATACCCACCAGCACCGCACCCGTATGTTTCTAAAGGCACCGTCCGAGCGAAGTGAGCGGTTGCCAAAGAATACGCAGCAGGTGCCTTATAGCGATTTTAAAGTTTCTTTGACGAATTCCACGCTGGAATTTGTTTCTTCTGCAAGGAATTCGATATCCTCTTCTGTCGGTTCCACCTGATAGGTACTTACTGCTGTTTTAATCAAGGATCTTCTCATATGGACAAGATCCACATCCTTTACTTTAATCAGTGACGGATGAGACGGCAGGATGATGTTCTTTCCCGGTACCTCTTCCGCCGGATCACCGAAGAAAATTTCAATCCCGTTATCCCTTGCAAAGGAAAGCTGCGGCTGGATATGTTTTCCGGCGCCGGTATATTCAGTTTCGGATACGATGATCGTCTGCTCCTGATCCATTTCCTGGGCCAGAGCAAATGCAGCAGCAAGCGCTGTATTCCCTGCCGGACCCTTTTCCAGTCCTTCCAGTCTTGCCAGCACCTCCGTGATATAGAATACTTCGCCCTGGGTAATGGTAACGTACCGTTCCATGTATCGGAGTGGTCTTGCCGCTGATCTTGGGACGTCGGAACGATCGGGCCAGGAAGCAAATGGCATACCAAAGCCCGTATGACCTGTTGTAAAGGATTTTTTATTGAACTGTCCGTCGGAAGCCATGTGCAAACCGGAAAGATTCACACTCGCTGCGATCAGCCTTGTATTTGCACCAGCCTTTGCAAGGCCCCTTGCCGTACCGGTGAGGTTTCCCCCACCTGCATTGGTGCATACCACTGCATCCGGATCTTTTCCGTATTTTTCTCTGAACTGCATGGAGATCTCATAGCCGAGGGTTTCAACTCCCGCGATACCGAAAGGAGTATAAAGAGAAGCGTTAAAATATCCTGTTTCTTCAAGCAGCAGCAGGAATTTATAAAATAACTCAGGACCTACGGAAAGCTGAACAACCTCTGCTCCCAAAGCTTCGCATTTTCTTGCCTTTTCTATAATTTCTGGCTGTCCGACTCCTTTTGAGTCATAACATTCCTGAACAACAATACATTGTAATCCATTCATTGCAGCTTGTGATGCAACCGCTGCGCCATAGTTTCCGCTTGTTGCTGTTACAACACCCTTGAAGCCCAGTCTTTTGGCATGGTACACAGAATTAGCCGCTCTTCTTGCTTTGAAGCTTCCGGATGGATTGCTTGCTTCATCCTTCATAAAGATTCTGGCGCCTTTTCCTGCCGGTGCACACTTTCGTGCAAGCTCGGTCAGATTTTTCAGCTCGAGAACCGGTGTATTTCCCACACCCACGCTGTACTGGATCTTCTGCATTTCCTCCAGAGAATACCCTGTTTCACGCATCATTTTTTCATAATCAAAAGCAATGGATCCACTTTCAAATTTTGAATAGTCGATTCCTACCGATTTCAGCATGATCTCTGCTTTTCTGGCCATTACGGAATTATAATCGTTGGCTTTTGTCATTCTTTTTCACCTCCGAATACAATTTCTCTCACCTGTTTGTCAATCACCAAAAGCTCTGGCACGAACTTGCCGTAATCATGTTCGTAATAAGGATTCACTTCAATCAGTGTACCGCTTTCTTGTCTTCCGGTAACCGTTTCGATGGTTACCTCGTCACCGATGTTGGCGTCTGCCTGCAGAAACCCCTTATCCCACATTTCGAGAGGCACCTTTTTGGTGTCCTCCGGAACCTGGGGCGCTCTTTCCGAAGGCTCCAGTATTGTTTTATGGATTCGCACCCATTCACCTTTTTTTATCATATTTTTCACACTTCTTTCATATCGAGCTAAAATTGAAATTTGAGTTTAAGCTGCACTACACAGTGGCGAGGTATTCTCAACGCCGGCTGAAAAGTGTTTTCTAAGTAAACCGTGAAACCTATTACCGAGTTTGATGCGGAGCATCTTAAAGGAGGCGGTTTTCGTGCAAATACTTTCTTCAACGGCGGTTTCCAATGAAATACCACTGGCAGGCGCTGCTTTCACTATTTTACAATTTTAGCTTCCGGGCTGATCAGGTTTCTCATATCACCCATGATGGCTCTTGGAACTGGCAAGTCGATCATTGTGTGAAGACCAGGTCTTGCATTGATTACGTGCGGAATCATGTTGACACACATTGCGATGGTTCCGATACCGCCCGGGACTTCCGGTGAGTTTACCATATTGATGTTCGGAGTTCCCTTGATGATAACATAGTCACCAGTCTGAACGCCAACCTGTTCCGGTTCGATCTGCTGCGGGTGATCCATTTCGATCTTCAATTCGCCGTCACAATAACCGAAGCCCTTCATGGCACAGCCAGCCACATTTCCTGCTTTTGCAAAGCCGTAAGGCGATTTCCTGTCAACATCCGTCACGATTGGCTCCATGGACTGGGTTACTTTATCTACCTTCCAACCGATGGCATCCGCGATCATGCCAATGGATTCGTGGAATCCTACGTGGCCAGACAATTTTCCTGTTTCAACACCCTTTTTAAACTCTTCTTCCGTAATTCCGATTCCTTGTTCTTCCATAACAGCCGGGCCAAAAGGAGACAGGCTGTTTACTCTTCTGGATACGATGTGTTCCACTTCTTCACAGCAACCGGTCATTGTAACGACGAGTAAATCCATGATCAGCCCAGGGTTGATGCCTGTTCCCAAAATGGAAACTCCGTTTTCTTTCGCGATTTTGTCAAGCTCTTTTGCCAGTTCAGGGGACTGTGCCATTGGATAAGCCATTTCTTCTGCACTGGATACCACATTGATTTTCTTTTCCAGAACGAACTTCAGTCTGTCAAAAGCAGTCTTTGTAAAAGAG
>Ga0366801_1060_pt1 | contig 14098 bp, 11 predicted proteins | sample BONcelN113001E15_FD_207033 | JGI IMG/M metagenome (GOLD analysis project Ga0366801, IMG submission 207033) | Enriched cells from coal bed in the Powder River Basin, Montana, United States - BONCAT cells N11 rep3 HSBNCT.N11.300.1.E15 ... | reverse complement strand
AACAAATTCACCTGCCATGCCAAGCTCTATCCCTAAATCGGGATGTTTTTTCTTTATCCTTTCGACCGCCTTCAAAGCAGCCAGAAAATCGGCATCTCCCGATGCTCCGCAGGTATCGAAATTCATTCCATCGGCACCTGCGTATGCCATGCCATCCGCGATATATACGAGATCCTTTACCGAATGCTCAACTGCTTCTTCTTGCGCGGCCAAGGCTTCCTGAATTTTTCCCAAAGGAAGCAATTCCGACCAGTTGTCAACCGGGCCGTCAGGCTTTGTATATCTGCCCAGATCCGGCATACCGCCGTAAAGAACGGGGATCACAGCCTGTGCCTGGGCAATTTCCATAATCTTTGCTTCATCATGCAGGATTGGCTTCACTGTTTTAAAGCTGTAATCGATATTGCCGATATCTACGGAATCAAGACCGAGAACCCTCTCATTGACGAGTACGCTGGTCGTTCGATCCATTGGGATATTGGCTTGATAGCTCAGCTTAAAGCAGCCTGAATCAGAAGTCGACACAACCTCCATTCCTCTTTTCACGCCTACGACATTCCCTTCCATCGTGATGATTTCGAACAAGTAGTTCTGCTCCTCTTCCGTCAATTCAGGAATTTTTCCCCGCGCTGCTGCATCCTTCATTCCGGCTTCCATATCTCTTCGAATTTCATCCGCCTTCATGTATACTCCGGTTCCATCTCCCATGCGTGTGAAATATTTCTCGCTCTCTTTCATATTCTCCCCCTCAACTCTTTCTCCGAGCTTGTTGGTTAACTTCTTGAAATTAGTCTACCTATCTTGTACAATAAAGTATACGGTAACCCGATAGTCAAGAGGAAAATGAGTATGGAGAAATATTTAACAACAGGAGAATTCGCTTCCCTTTGCGGGGTAAAAAAAGACACCATCTTCTATTATGATGAAATTGGAATTTTAAAGCCGGATTCTATCGCCGAGAATGGATACCGATATTATTCTATCGATCAGGTTATGACGTTCCAAATTATAACCACATTAAAATCTGTGGGAATGTCATTAAAAGAAATACTGAATTATAGTTCCAGGCAGAATACAAAAGAATTTCTCGACTTACTGAAAGAAAAAAGAGATGCGCTTATTGAAACGCAAAAGCGCTTAGCTGATACCAGAGAATTTGTCGATAATACCATCGGAATCATCGAAGCGTCCCTTCCTGTCAATTTGGGCGAGGTTACTTTGCAGCAATGTGTTGAAGAATATATGGTGATTGCAGAAACTCCATCCTTAGACGACATGAATGATGAAAGCTACTGGCTAAAGATAGAAGAATTAACCGATTATTGCAATCATAACAAATTGGGCAATGTATTCCCCATCGGTGAAATCGTTCTGAAGAAGAATTTCGAACAAAATGTATTTCGGTCTGATTATTATTGTAGTAAGCCGGTACGAAAAATAACCGGTCCCAACACCTGGCGGAAACCGGCCGGCACGTATGCGGTTTTATATCATAGAGGCTCATATAAAACATTAATTGACGCATACAAAAATATGAAAGATTACATAGAAAAGAACAACCTAAAAATAATAGGAGATCTATACGAACAAGACCAGCTATATCTATTTTCAAAATCAAATCCAAACGATTATCTGATGAAGATTTCTATCGCTGTTGAGTAATTCATTTTTCTGCTTCAACGATGATGGCGTCGATTTTCTCAAGTATTTCCGGGGCAAGGTGCTCCGGTTCATGCTCTGCAAAGATTCGTCTGGCCATCTTATTTGCCCTCTGAACCATGTCCATGGAGCCTTCCTTTTCCCAAAGAGAATAGGATTTCCGATCGATCAGCTTTGCCGTTGAAATTTCTTTTCGCATGTGTTTTAAGGTATGTCTCTGACTCAAATAATTTCCGGCGGGTCCTACCGCGGCAATCACTTCCAAGCCAATCGTATCCTCATTCACTTCGATTCCTTGTTCCGCTCTTTTAAACATACGCACAAATTCCGCATCCATCAGCAGTTGCTCATAGCTGACGGCCATCCCCATATCGATCATTCCCATGCCGTAGATGAGACTGGTTCTCGCAAGGGCCGGCATCAGGCCTGTCAGGGTTTTTTCATGACCGATCTGTACATCCATACACTTACTGTCTGCCTATGTCCCACCAACCTTTGTAGGGATTTTGTAATACTTCCCCAGCTGGGCGACTGCAGCGCCGAACATCCCGTGCTCCGGAGCGCCTACCGGCGAGCTGACATACTGCATATCCATGATCGTGGTTGAACTGCCGTACATCACGGGATTTCCCGGGTTGACCAGCTGAGCCAGTACAACACCGGCCAGAATTTCCGCGTTCGTCACCACCAAAGTCCCCGCAAGGGTTGCCGGGGTGGTTCCTCCCACGAGACCCATTGAAAGGATGCTGATCGGCAGCCCGGCTTTGGCAGTTTCAATAACAACCTCCGACGCACCCTCGTGGATCTCCAGAGGACTGTTCGGGCAGATGCAAAGGGTCACAAAGGGCCGCTCCCGTAGTTTTTCTCTGCCACCTGCGACAGCTGCTGCTATGTCGATGACCAAATTGGCGTTTTTCCCATTTTCCGCATCTAGAATGGCATGCTTTGTGGTGTTGCTAAGAACTGCCCTTGCCTCATATAAATCCTTTACATGAGCCGGAGCCTCCTGGGAAGCCACCGCCGTCGTAAAAGCGTTGATCTCAGGGATGGCGTCCACAAACCTTGCCAAATTGCCCAGATCGGTAGAATCCGACGCTTTCCGTTCTCCTGTTTCCAGGTCTACGATTTCAATTCCGGTTCCAAAGCACGTGTAAAAGACCCGGTCGCTCCCCAGTTCAAAATCATTCTTTGGATTTCTACCGCACATGGTATAGTGTTCCGGCGTTTTCATAATCGCATCGTTCACCAGTTCCTCCGGAAAATGGATGAGACCGGTATCCTCATCGATTGTGCATCCGGCTCTTCGATAGATTTCTTTCGCTTCCGCTCCGTAAACCCGGATCCCACAGTTTTTCATCAGGGAAAGGGTAGCGCCGTGGATCGTTATCAAATCCTGCTCACTCAGGATCTGATAAGATGGAAATGGACTTTCATAAGAAAATTTCATAGGATTCCTCCTTCTTTCACTACTACCTACTTTTTATACATCGGCATCAACAGTGTCATCTGCTTCTGCACAAATTCGATCCATTGCTGTCACCACATCCTCATGCAATCCATCCTCGATTGGCCCTTCCAGAATTTCACGGACCATCTTGTTTGCGATAGCGATAGAATCTGGTTTTTCATTGATGGTGCCTCTCAGTTTGGACGAAAAGTATCGTGAAGTATAGATTTCATCATTGTCTCGAAAATTTCTCAGTGTGGACCTGTGCGCGATAAAAGCGCCACCTGGGCCTTCTTCCTTGATTTCATCCACAAGATCCGTATGATCATTGATCCGGATCCCACGGCATATACGTAAAATCCGCTGTCCGATTTCGTCCTCGGTCAGGATCATTTCCAGACTTACGGCCATTCCGTTGTCACAGGTGCCTATCCCATCGATCAAATCAGCACCGCCTAAATAGGCAGGCATGGTTTCGAAGGAACCTCCTCCGGTTACCGCACAAGGCAAGCCATAATACCTAGCGATCGCAGTACCCCCCAAGCTGATCAGAGGTGCCTCTCCGCTTTTCACATAGGCGCCGGATCTGGCATCCGCTGCCCCGGAAGCGACACCGTAGATCATTGGCCAGCCCGGTTTGGCGGTCTGGAAGATGGTTATAGCCGACAGGACTTCTGCATTGATCTGTACGATGGTGGAAAACAGTGAGGCTGGCGATGTCAAGCCGATCATCGGCATCGGATAGATGTTAACGGGCACTTCATAGTCCGCCAATTCCAGGTATGCGTTCAGCATTTCGGCTTCCTGCGTCAGTGGAGAAACCGGGCAATACAATACCGATGCTATTTTTCTCTTAATAAATTCTTCCCTTGAACCAGTCACCAGGTCCAGTATTTTTTTTGCGTAACCGGCTTCGTGTGTGCTGCTCAGTTGAAACTGCACATGTTTGGAGGTTCCTTGCATAATCGCAGCCATCTCGTGGAGGCAGTGGGTTTTTTCCGGCGCATCCAAAGCAGAACATCCGGTCCAGGCCGCCGCGCCTGTGACGGTTTTCTGGAAAACTCTTCCTACATTCCGCACATCTTCCCTAGTGCTTTCCCGGCGCTCTCCGGTATAGGGGTCGTAGATGTTGGTACAGATTCCGGACATGAGGTGGCGGCTTTCATAAGATGGGATCTCGTAGTCGTACCTGGAATTTCTTGCGGCCAGCACAAATTTTTTAGGGGCGTGACATACTGCTTTCATGATACGGTCTTCCGTCAGGTACACTCTCTGGGTTGCTTCGTCAACTCGTGCACCGGCTTCCTTCAGCAGTTGGAATGCCTTACGGCTTTTGACCCAGACCCCTGTATTTTCCAGCAGGTCCATGGTCTTCTGATGAACAAGTTTGATTTCTTCCTGTGAGAAAATCTCTGCCTTACATCTCATGTTTACCCTCCTCTTAGCATAAGATTTGTGGTGCCGTCTTTCTGTAATTGGTTTCTTTATCTTGCACTATATAGTATTGGGTAACCATATAGTCAAGAGGAGAAAAATAAAATCTCTGAGTCATCCGAACCCAGAGATTTCAACGCCTTTATTTCGTGATTTGTTATTTCTTCGTTAATACGCTCCCGCTTCATTGATTGTTTTTTCCTCTTGATCACCCGGAACCTCCAGCATCATGAACCACTTTTCTGCTCCTTGATACAGATTCAGGAAGGTCGGACGGATTTCCCCATTCAAGGTCGGAGAAACAATGGAACCATAGGTTTTATACAACACGCAATAGTAAGGTAAATCATCGGTCATGATTTCACTGATCTGGGCATAAGTTGCCTTTCTATCCTCTTGAGATATTCCCGATTCCATTTTATCCAGCAAGGCATCAAGCGTGCTATTGGAATAACCGGTAAGATTGCTATAGTTGGTGTGGAGCAAGAACCTCAAATCATAGTTTTCCTTGATTTGATAACCACCCAGATAGAGATCATAGTTTCCGCTGACCAAATCGGAATTGTATCCGTTCCAATCCTTGCTTATAATATTAGTTCGAATTAGCAGCTGGTCAAGCCCTTCTTTGATAATTTGTGCAGCAGCAACACGGGATTGATCCTCGGCATTTACCAGAATATTAATTGTAATTGTCTCATTCAAAGCATTCTCAAGCAGTCCGTCTCCGTCTTTGTCATTGTACCCAGCTTCCTTGAGCAGCGATTTTGCTTTTGTTATATCATAAAGATTGTTGGCTTTAGAGCTGTTGATCCCCAGGAAATTTGGGAAATAGATTGTGTCATTCTGAATCCCATTTTTAAAATATGCGCTCTCAATGATTTCTTCCGTATCAATCGAGCTGGCAATTGCTTTTCTCACCCTCGCATCCTTCAGCGCCGGATTTCTAAAGTTATAGCCGATGAGCTCCACCTCGTTGGAAGGGAAGTTTATCACATTGACTTTCTTATTGGTATAGATCGTATCCCGGTCTAATTCCTTTGAAATGGTTATGGAAATATTGTTGACATCCATCAGATTGATGGCATCCTGCTTTTTAGGTATAATCTGAAAATGCAGCGTATTGGTCGGATGATTATCACCATGATATTTCTCGTTTTCTTTCAAAATAATATGGGACAGCTCGTTATAGTCTGCAACCCGATAAATACCGGTTCCGATGGGAATAAAGCCCGATTCCCCTTTCTTCGCGGCATCTAAATTTTTAAACTGATGTTTCGGTATAATGGGGAATGTAAAATTACTCAATGAACTATTTAGTGGATTATTAAAATAGATCGTAATTTGATACGGATTTTTACTGTCTAGCTTTGTATTTTTTACATTACTGATATTGGTGACGTACAGCGTGCTGTTGGTATAGGAGGCGCCGGCGATTGCGTCCATAGTGAATTTAACGTCCTCCGCGGTCAATTCCACACCATCCTGCCAGAATACGCCTTGCTTCAGATTAACCGTGATTGAGGTTCCATCTGCCGCATAGGTGTAGCTGTCTGCCAAAACGTTGGTAATTGCCAGATTTTTATCAAATCCAAACAGCCCTTCATAAATTAGCTTATTCAGATAATATGCATCTTCATCCTTGGTTACGATTGGATTCAGCGTTCTGACCTTCTCGATAGGAATATAAACATCCTCAGATCGAACGGTTTTTTTCTCCTTTTCCGTAGTGCCGTTGAGGAAGTTTGTCGTTTCTCCGCAGCCGGCCAGACTGGATAAAGTTATGATAAATATTGCAGCAATTGCAATGATTTTCCTTGTCATTTTATGTTCTCCGACCCCTCGTTATATATTTTTCAGCAGCTGTTCAATCTGCTGATAAAGCGCTTCCTGATCCCCAGTGTTGTCCAGTATTATGTCGGCCAGGCTTTGTTTTTCTTCTCTCGTCATCTGTGCACTGATTCTCTTTTCGATCTCTTCCCTGTTCATGTCGTCTCGCGCCATAATCCGCTTGATTCTGGTTTCATCATCTACATCGGTCAGCCAGATTTCGCTGACGCTTTTATTCAGACCGGTTTCAAAGAGCAATGGTGCATCGATAAAAATAACCTTACGCTTCCCTTCTTCACGGAACTGTAGGATCCTCTCGTGGATCAATTCCAGTATGCGAGTGTGCATCAGCGCATCCAGTGTCTCTTTTTTTTGGGGATCAGAAAAAACAATCTCACCAAGCTTTTGTCTGTCCAGACTCCCGTCCTCCAGAATAATACCCCGTCCAAAGACGGAAGTAAGCTGAATCAACATTTCTGATCCAGGAAGCACAATTTCCCGGGCAATCTGATCCGCATCCAAAACATGAAAACCTCTGGCGATGAGGTAATCGGTTACCGTGGATTTTCCGGAACCGATCCCGCCTGTCAATCCGATTACTTTCATTTTAAATCATACCAATTCTTTCCTGTTGATAAATCAGAGGTCAAGGTTACACTTAATTTTACAGCATGTTCCATGTTATCTTCAAGCAGCTTTTTAATCATTTCCAATTCTGTTTTGTGGGTCTGGATGATCAGCTCGTCATGTACCTGAAGAATTAATTTCGATTTCATTTTCTCCCGATTCAGCTCTTGATAAACCTTAATCATTGCAAGTTTTATGATGTCCGCCGCGCTCCCCTGGATCGGGCTGTTCATAGCCAGTCTTTCTCCGGCCTGTCTGACCATATAATTACTCGCATTGATCTCATGGATGATCCTTTTCCTTTTCATGATCGTGGTTACATAGCCTTTTTCCTTGCAGCTTGCCACGAGGCCCTCGAGAAAATCCTTAACCTTTGTATATTTCTTAAAATACTCTCCGATATACCGTTCCGCTTCTTTTCGTGTGATATTCAGCTCCGTCGACAGACCAAATCCGCTCATGCCGTAGATAACACCGAAATTTACTGCCTTGGCATTGCTTCGCTGTAGCGGTGTAACCTGATCTTCGGGAACTCCGAAAACCTTAGAAGCGGTAATTTTATGAATATCGTCACCTTGATTGAATGCATCGATCAGAAGCGGATCTTGTGACAGATGGGCTAGAATCCTGAGCTCTATCTGTGAATAGTCCGCTCCAACCAGTACATAATCCTCGCTTTCTGTAACGAATGCCTTTCTGAGCTTCCTTCCCAGTTCCTGGCGGATCGGTATATTCTGCAAATTCGGCTCGGTACAGCTGATTCGTCCTGTTGCAGCTACTGTCTGCTGGAAATGTGCATGAATTTTGTTGTCTTTGTGGATCAATGGCAAAAGTCCCTCAATATATGTGCTCTTAAGCTTGGAGTACATTCGATATTCCAATATGAGACGTACTATTTCATAGTCGTCTCTCAGCCTTTCCAGAATCTCAATTCCTGTCGCATACCCTCTCTTTGTCTTTTTTCCGTACGGCAGCTCCAGCTTCTCGAATAAGATCACTCCCATCTGCATCGGAGAATTGATATTAAATTCTTCGCCTGCCAGTTCATATATTTTCGCTGTCAATTCATTGATTTTTTTACTGATGATCACCTCAGCATCCATCAGTTCTTTTCTGTCTACTGCAAAGCCATGACACTCCATAGATGCCAGCACTTCGACAAGGGGTAATTCCACTTCATAAAAGACAGCTTCCAGATCTTCATGTGTTAATTTATGACTTAACACGTTCATTAACTTCTCGACTGAAGTGCACCATTTGGTACCGTAATCCATGTACTGCTGTTCTGATTGAGCTAGAAAGCCGATCTGACCATAATTGCTCAGAAAGCCGGCCTCCTCCTCCATATCTTCATGGAAATACTCCAGCATCAGTGTTTTCATTCCATAATCACTTCTGGAGGGATCCAGCAGGTATTGTGCGATTACCGTATCAAATTCCGTATCAAAAACCGTGTCCGGATTTTCCGATGAAGAGGACTCGGAAATCCCATTTGCCAGCAATGCATAGTAGTCATCCTTTAGATTATGTCCTGAGATTCTGATTCCGTCACGAAGTATGATTTCTCCAAGAGATCGCAGAAAATCAGGGCCTTCTGTCTGAATGAAGTAGCTTGCATTGGTTGACAGAATATTTATTCCGTAAATTATCGGAATATCCTTATGATTATGATCATTGAAAACTTTCAGTATGATATTCTGGTCTTTCTTCAAATCCTCCCGCAGGAAATCTAGTTCCTTTTCCCGGGAAATCAGGATTTGCTTCAGTCCGGTCCGGTCCTTCGCCTCGTTAATTTTGTGCAGGCTGTGGTTTTCTCCGACGAGGCTGTAATCGGCAAGTTCTTTTGCCGCAGGTGGAACGTCTATTGATGGTCTGCCTTGTCTCTGTGGCTGCAGCTTCTTTAAAAAGCTATTGAATTCCAGTTTGATATAAAGATCAATGAGCGTATCAAAATCAGGGTCCTCCGACTTATACTCCTCAAAGTCAATTTCGATTGGAACCTCTGTATTGATCGTCGCCAGCCTTCTGCTCATCAGTGCCAGCTGCGCATGCTCTTCAATTTTATCCTTTAACGATTTGCTGGTTATCAGATCCACATTGGCGATTAAATTTGCTACGCTTCCATATTCCTGAATCAGCTTAAGAGCCGTTTTTTCTCCAACGCCGGGAATCCCAGGTATATTATCCGATGCATCCCCCATCAAGCCTTTAAAATCGATGAATTGCTCCGGAGAAAAGCCATATTTCTCAAACATTGCAGCTTCATCATAAAGCTCAAATTCTGAGATGCCTTTTTTGGTGATCAAAACTTTGGTCTTCTTGGTGGCCAGCTGCAGCTCGTCCTTGTCTCCGGTAATAATCAACGGTTCCAAGCCTTCCGCTTCTGCTTTTTTCGCTACGGTACCGATGATATCGTCTGCCTCAAAACTGTCCAGTTCCAGCATCTTCACCTTCATCGCCGCCAATACCTCCTTCAATAAAGGAAGCTGCATTGCGAGCTCAGGCGGCATCTTTTTTCTACCGGCTTTATACTCTGCATACTCCAAATGCCGGAAGGTCGGTGCTTTTCTGTCAAAGGCAACGGTAATGTAATCCGGTTTATAGTCTGTCTTGATTTTATTAAGCATATTAAGAAAACCGTACACTCCCTGAGTGTACAGTCCGCTTTTCGTGATCATAGGTCTTTGCAAGGCATAGTAAGCTCGATTGATCAAACTGTTACCATCAATGATTATTATCTTCATATTTTACAACCTCATAAATTCATTGGGATAGATTGCGCTAATTTTTCCATCCTTTCCTATGATCAATATTTCTTCGTTATAAGTATTACCGTCTTTTCCACGGAATATAAATATCCTAAACTGCCACTCGCCGGTTTTTACATAGCAGGTTTCCAGAACCTGATAGTCAAAGTCCTTCAGTTTTTCTTTGATGAGATTATCGTAATACTGCACTGCTGCTGCGTTTCTCTCAACACTTGATGCAGTCAAAGAGCGGTTGCATTCCTCCTGAATCGGAGCTCGTTTGATGCCGATCGGAACCTCTCCATCGAAACCAAAGACATCGTTTCCAGCTTTTGACTCTTCAGCCTCAGCTGCCGATATCGATTGATCGCCTTGATCGGGCTCTACACCGCCGGCAACACCATAAAGGTTACCTTGTGTATCATCAATGTCCGGAGCTTTAGAAGCGGAACGATCCAAAGCTGATGAATCAAGCTGTAAATCAGCTTCCTGCTGCTTCATCGAAACGGAACCGTCACTGGAAAGAATGGTATTTCCATCTGACTCCTCACTACCTATGATACCGGTATCTATATCGTAATTCTCAGTACCATCACTCTCTTTCGGCGCCACCATATCGGCCTGTTCTGTTCCGCTTCGCTGATCCGGCAGAATGCCTAAAACATCGTGATATAAGCCAAAGGATAAAATTCCAACGGCAAATACTGCGGCAACGGATGTAAGAACGCGCCACGGCTTCTTCTTTTTTGAAGGCGTTCCAATTATCCCGGAATCGGTCCTATTCAGCACTTCCTCATTCAGGGCTTTTTTCAGTCTGATACCGAACGCGTCGGGAACCGGAACCATTTCAGCCTGACCAAGCAGATCAAGCATTTCCTTCAGTTCATTATATTCATTTTTACATGCATCACATGTCGAAAGGTGCTCTTCGACTTCCTTCAGCTGGTTTTCATCGAGCATCCGGTCGATATAAAGCGAGAGCAACTCTCTGATTTCATTACATTTCATTCCGCTCTCCCTCCTTCTATCTAAATCGCGTCATCAAATTTCGAAACTCCTATAATATATTCTATTAGACGAAGGGATTCTAATTTTGTTCCAGAAGGATTTCACGCAGTCTCAGTCTTGACCTGTTTATTCTAGATTTGACCGTTCCGATGGAGCAATCGAGGATCTCGCTGATCTCATCGTAGGAAAAACCATGAATATCTCGAAGAACAATAATTTCCTTTTGTTCCTGATTCAGCTTTTCCAGACATGACACGATATGCTTTGCCTTTTCCTTTTTATCAAATACCACCTCCGGAGAACCGGATACGTCAGGTATTTCAATGATTGTTTCCTTTTCATCCTCTGTTTTGAATATACTGTCGGTGATTTTTTGATTGCTGTTTTTCCTGAGCATGTCATTACAGGTATTGACGACGATTCGATAAACCCATGTGTCGAACCTGCTGTCCTCCTTGAAGGAGTTCAAATGCCTGAAAATCTTGATAAAGCTTTCCTGCAAAGCATCCAGAGCATCCTCTTCGTTCTTTAAATAACGGATGGCGATATTGAACGCTCTGCTCTGGCAACCTAAAATAAGGGATTCGAAGCTACCCTCATCCCCTGCTTTCGCCTTTTGTATTAATTGCTTTTCCGTAAGAACTGACGACATCCCCATACCCTTTTCAAAAGCCATTTTCTTTGATATAATAATTATAGCATACTAGCCGATAGACAAGCCACAGTTTTCTAAATACAGGTTCTGTTTTTCGGCAAAACTCAACAGAAAACAGCAAGGAGACCAAAGCATAATATGTATGATTATCACACACACTCTGCCTTTTCCGACGACTGCAGCACACCAATGACGGATATGATCGAAGCTGCCTGTAAACTTGGCTTTCATGAAATCGCGGTTACCGATCATTATGATCCCGATTACCCGGATCCAGAATTCCCTTTTGAGCTGGATTTTCCTAGCTATCATAAAGCACTAAATGACGCGAAAGATGCTTATAGGAACAGGATCAAAGTGCTGAAAGGCATTGAAATCGGCATCCAACACGGTAGTGTTTTGGAAAAATGCAAGGCACAGGCGAAAAAATTTGATTATGATTTTATTATCGGCTCCTTCCATTGTGCGGAAGGATGCGAATTATACGGAAGCCGCTTTTTTATGAACCGTTCCGCTGAGGATGCCTACATTGCTTCGTATTCCTATATGCGCGATTGCTTACTGAACTATAAAGAATATGATGTGATTGGACACTTCAATATCATCGACCGATATTCCGGCCGGATCGCTTCCTCTTCCGTTTATATGGATCTGGTAGAAGAAATCCTGAAAATCATCATAGCGGACGGGAAAGGCATCGAAATCAATACCTCCAGTTTCCGGTACGGTTTGGGAGAAAGAACCACACCATCACAAAAAATCCTTCATTTATTCAGCGAGCTTGGAGGAGAGATTATCACCATCGGGTCCGACGCCCACAGAACCAAGGATGTTGGCGATCGATTCGATTTTGCGGTTCAAATGATAAAATCCGTCGGTCTAAAGTATTTAGCTACCTTCGACCAACGGAAATTAAACTTTGTAAAGCTTGATTCTATTTAAATTACACGAAATCTCTTGCCGCCTTCAGTCCATAGGCAGGCTCTGCCATTCTGGCCGCTCGGTTGACCGCTCTTGCCATGACATCCGTTGCAAGGGCACCGACGGCATCGGGCATTACCTCAACCTCTCCCGTCGCCATCACGAATATGGTGTCCCCATCCGCCATCGTATGGACCGGACGAATTGCTCTAGCGAAGCCGTTATGTGCAATGGATGCCAGCTTGTTGGCCTGTGACTTGGTCAGCTTTGCATTGGTTATAATACAGCCGATTGTCGTGTTTCCGCTGAAGACATTTTTATCCTCCGCATACTGGGCATACATGGTTTCTTCCGTATTGGAAAGGGCTGTGTTGTCCTCATTGAGCAAGCCCGCAATTCTTTTCCCGGTATCCACATCAATCACATCACCCAGGGCATTAACGGCTACGATGGCCGCAACCTGCAGATCCCCGATCTGTACTGCATAGATCCCAAGGCCGCTTTTCATCATATGGGCGATTCCCTGAAACTTTCCAACGGTAGCTCCTGTTCCGGCTCCCGCATTCCCCTCTGCTAACGGTCCGCTGCCTGCGTTCTTACAGGCTTCATATCCCATCGCTTTATCCGGTCTGCATTTCGGGTCGCCGACAACGAGGTCAAAAAGAGAGGCACCGCACACGATGGGAACGACTCCCACGCCAACATCGAAACCGATCTTATTCTCTTCCAGAAAGGCCATCGCTCCCGAGCCGGCATCAAGACCATACGCACTGCCGCCGCTGAGCATGACTGCATGGATCTGTTCCACCATATTGACCGGCTTTAACAGCTCCGTTTCTCTGGATGCTGGGCCACCGCCTCTGACATCGACTCCCGCCCAGGCTCCCTTTTCGCACAGAATCACAGTACAGCCGGATGCGCCTTTGAAATCCTGTGCATGGCCTACCTTAATCCCTTTGATATCCGTAATATTAATTTCTTTCATTGTTATGCCTCCATCCAAAAGAGGAACAGAACAGACGAAATCATCTGTTCTGTCTTTGATATGTATTGTTTCGATTCTTAGAAAACGCTTTTCATCGCTTACAGAGCGCTCATGCCTTGTACTGCCTGAATCAGTGCAATGATTACCCCGATGACAGCTTCGCCGCCGAGTAAACCGGAAGCGATGATCAATCCAGTGCCCTTCTTATCCCAATCAGGAGCAGCTTTCTGTACGATGAATCGCAATGCACCGCCGATGAATGCTGTTGCCGACAGATAGAATGGAAGGTATACACCAAGTCCAAGTGTCATAACTGGGAAATTCACGATATAAAGCACGCAGCCTAATACTAATCCAATCAGGAATGAGGTCATGTGGGGAATTCCACCAACCATTGCAGCAACCATACCTGCTTGAGGTGCGATAAAGCCTTCCGGATTACCAAACGCAGTTGGTCCGTAGGCGGTCAGGATAACATAAAATACACCTACCGTTACAAAGGATCCGATCAATCCCCCGATGCATTCGCCCATCCACTGCGCTTTCGGATTGGTATTTAAGATATGACCTGCTTTAAAGTCATTCATGACATCTCCGGCCAAGCCGCAAGCGATGGCAACTACTGCAGCGACCAGGAAAGCTTCCGTCTGTCCAAGGCTGGATACTGCTTTCGCTGCAAGGAGCACGATGATTCCGAAAACTTCCATTGGGTTGATTCCGGTCTGGCCAACGATCTGAGCAGACATTGAAGATGCAAGCCATACGCCAAGAATGGTTATAATACTTGC
>Ga0366801_1059_pt1 | contig 14188 bp, 9 predicted proteins | sample BONcelN113001E15_FD_207033 | JGI IMG/M metagenome (GOLD analysis project Ga0366801, IMG submission 207033) | Enriched cells from coal bed in the Powder River Basin, Montana, United States - BONCAT cells N11 rep3 HSBNCT.N11.300.1.E15 ... | reverse complement strand
CCGCATCATGTCGAAGAATTCCCCGTTGTTCTTGGTGGCCTTCATTTTATCGAGAATGAATTCCATTGCTTCGATTTCGTCCATGCTATAGAGCAGCTTGCGCAAAATCCAGATCTTTTGCAACTGATCCGGCTTGATCAACAGCTCTTCGCGACGCGTGCCGGATTTATTGAGATTGATGGCCGGATAGACGCGTTTTTCAGCCAGGCGGCGTTCCAGATGCACTTCCATATTGCCGGTGCCCTTGAATTCTTCAAAGATCACGTCATCCATGCGGCTGCCGGTTTCGATCAGTGCGGTAGCGATGATGGTCAGCGAACCGCCTTCCTCGATGTTGCGCGCGGCGCCGAAGAAGCGTTTTGGGCGCTGCAGCGCATTGGCATCGACACCGCCGGTCAGCACCTTGCCGGAGGCCGGAATCACGGTATTGTAAGCACGTGCCAGACGGGTGATCGAATCGAGCAGGATCACCACGTCCTTTTTCATTTCGACCAGGCGCTTGGCTTTTTCCAACACCATCTCGGCAACTTGCACGTGACGCGTAGCCGGTTCGTCAAAAGTCGAAGCGACCACTTCGCCGCGCACCGAGCGCTGCATTTCGGTCACTTCTTCCGGCCGCTCGTCGATCAGCAGCACGATCAGCGTGACATCCGGATGGTTGGCGGTGATCGCGTGCGCAATATGCTGCAGGATCACCGACTTGCCGGATTTCGGCGATGCCACCAGCAGGCCGCGCTGGCCCTTGCCGATCGGCGCGATCATGTCGATGATGCGGCCGGTAATGTTTTCCTGGCCGTTCATTTCGCGCTCGAGATGCAGCACTTTGTTCGGGTGCAGCGGCGTCAGGTTTTCAAACATGATCCGGTGCTTGGAGGCCTCGGGGGCCTCACCGTTGACCTTGTCCACTTTCACCAATGCAAAATAGCGCTCTCCATCTTTCGGAGTACGGACTTCGCCCTCAATCGAATCGCCGGTATGCAGATTGAAGCGGCGAATTTGCGACGGCGAGATATAGATATCGTCGGTAGACGCCATATAGCTGGCGTCCGGCGAACGCAGAAAGCCGAAGCCGTCCGGCAGCACTTCAAGAGCGCCGTCGCCGAAAATCTGTTCGCCTTGCTTCGCGCGTTTTTTCAGGATAGCAAACATCAATTCTTGTTTGCGCAAGCGTGCAGCGTTGTCGATATCGAGCCCGATTGCCATTTCCAGCAGGGCGGAGACGTGTAACGCCTTTAGTTCAGATAAATGCATGGTGAGAGTGTCCCGAGATGGGATAAATATAGGTGGGGGTGGGAGCCGCGAGGTGTGCTTGGTGTCGGGTGTTGAAAATCAAGCAGGAATATGTGACGAAATAATCTGTATTAATGTAAAAAATAACTTGTATGAATCAGCGGTGCCGCGAGCGCAACACCGCTAATTGCATTAAATGTTACTGTCCACAAATGAGGTCAACTGGCCTTTTGCCATTGCACCTACTTTTTGCGCTGCAGCGACACCGTTCTTGAACAGGATCAGGGTCGGAATACCGCGAATGCCGAATTTTGCCGGTATCGCCTGATTGGCATCGACGTCCATTTTGGCGATTGTGATCTTGCCGTCGTATTCCTTGGCGATTTCTTCCAGGATCGGCGCAATCATTTTGCATGGGCCGCACCACTCTGCCCAGAAATCAACCAGCACGGGTTTGTCGGACTTCAATACATCCGCTTCAAAGGATGCGTCGGTAATATGTTTGATGTTTTCGCTCATGGGTTCCTCGATATGAGGGAATAAAAGGTAAAAGGTGCTGCCTACGGAATTAATTCAGGATTGCCTGCACTACTTGTCGCCTGCTGGAAACACCTCCATTGTTACATCAATGATGTTGAGGCGTTGTACATATATTCAATGTTTTTGAAATGTGTGGCAAGAAATAATGCGACGGGGATGCGGTAAATCATAACCCATTTTGGCGCGAAATGTCGTGTCGTGGTTTCGATTTTATCTTCATGCTCTTGAACGCGCCGCATAAAATGCATAATTGATGTAATTTTTAACGCTGATTTATCTTTCCCCTTCCCCTGAGCACCCTACCCGCCATGTCGTTCCAGCCTATTCTGATACCTCCTTCGATCGATTTCTGGCACCATGCGGCGCGTGCGCTGCTGCAACGACTGGCAGAAAAGGATCTGCTGCCGCAACACGAGGAACTGCACACCGTTGACCTGTCCGGGCTATGCGTAATGGTGCCCACTTACAGGCACGCGCTGTGCCTCAAGTCCGCGCTGGCGGATGCGTTGCAAAGCGCGTTCATTGCGCCGCGCATCACGACACCGACAACCTGGCTCGAAATGCTGCAGCCCGAGAGCGCGCCCGCTGCGATAACCCACGACAGCGAACGCCTGATGGCGCTATATGCGGGGCTGCGCCAGCATGCATGGCTGAAAAAACTGTTTACGGCCAAACGCAATACCGATTTGCTGCCATTAGCGCACATCCTGCTATCGCTATCGGATGAATTGACGCAAGCGATGCTGCCGGCACTCCAGCTTGCATCCGAATCTACCCCCGACTCTGCAGCCGACCGCCTGGAACACACCTGGCAACAGGCATTGGCGGAGCTACCGCTTCCGGCCCGCCAGCTGCTTTCTGACGAGACCCAACTGGTGTGGACGATCTGGAAAAGCCAGCTGGAACAAAACGATGTCAACGCGGTTCGCTTGCTGCAAATGCTGCGATTCGCCGCGCAGGCACATATGCCGTTGGTGTGGATCAGTCCGATTGCGCCGAACCCGCAGGAAACTGCGTTTCTAACCGCGTATGCGGCGCGCCAACCCGTTTTGCCATTTATTCTGGATTGGAATCCACCCAGAATAAAGAGGGAGTATGCAGACACGTGGCAGGAAATACATGTGGAAACAGACGCAATCAATACCAGTATATCTGAAGGACAAGAACTTCCGGCATCGCAGCACGAGCCGCGCATCTCGCTTTACGGCGCCAGCAGTCTGGAAGACGAAGCGTTGCATGGAGCCCAAACCATCGTCGACTGGCTGCAGGAAGGCAAATCCCGGATCGCCATCGTCGCGCAAGACCGGGCCGTCGCACGGCGCATTCGGGCCCTGCTGGAGCGCGCGCAAGTCTTCGTCAACGATGAAACCGGCTGGAAACTTTCCACTACCCGCGCCGCAGCGGCGCTGGCGGCCTGGTTCGAGGTAGTGTCGTCGCGCGCCGAAACCGCGGCCTTGCTGGATTTCCTGAAGTCGCCGTATGTATTTGCATCGCTGGCGGACAAGCCGGCGCAATTGATGACGATCGAACGCACGTTGCGCCGCGCCAATGTGCTCGGCGGCTGGGGCGCAATCGACGCTGCCCTGGACGGCAAACCTGCCGAACAAGCCAGCGTGCGCCGCATTGCACGGCAAGCAGCGGCATTTAATGCACGCAAAACGCTGGGCGCGTGGCTGAAGGCCACCGGCGCCACGCTGAAGGGGCTCGACATGCACGCCGCCTTGGCTGGCGACGCGGCCGGGCAACAAGTGCTGGCCGTGCTGGAAACGCTGCAGAAAGAATGCCCGGCGCTCACCGAAATGTTTACATTTGCCGAATGGCGCGCCTTCCTCGACATGCAACTCGAAGCGGCGGAGTTCGTGGCCGCCACTGTCGATGCCAGAGTCGTAATGCTGCCGCTCAACGGCGCGCGCCTGCGCAGCTTCGATGCAGTATTGCTGGTTGGCGCCGATGCCCGGCATTTGCCCTCGCAGCCGCCGGAAACACTGTTTTTCGCCAATGCAGTGCGGCGCGAACTCGGGCTGGAAACACGCGAAAGCCGCCAGCGCCAGCAATTACGCGACTTGGTCGAATTACTCAGCGCCAATCCGGAAGTAGTGCTGTCGTGGCAAGCGCACCAGAATGGCGAACCGAATCCGGTCAGCGCCTGGATCGAGCGCTTGCAACTGACGCTGGCGCGACACCAGATGCCAGCGTTGCCGATGCGCAGCAGCGCGCTCGCGATCCGGCAACTGCAGTCGGTACTGCCATCGATGCCGGCGCCACAAGCGCCGCAACTAACGCCGCAGCACCTGTCCGCCAGCGGCTACAACAGCTTGCTGGCTTGCCCTTATCAGTTCTTTGCCACACGCATGCTGCATCTCGACGGCATGGATGAATTGTCCGACATGCCGGAAAAACGCGATTACGGCGGCTGGCTGCATGCGATCCTGAAAACCTATCACGACACGTTGCGCGACCAGCCTTGTCCGCTGCCAGCACGCGAGGATCTATTACGCAGAATTTCCGCGCAAGCATTCGATACCATTCTGGGCAAAAATGCTGCCGCGCTCGGTTACTATTCGCGCTGGCAAAAAGTGATTCCCGCCTATCTGGAATGGGCCAATGCGCACGAAGCCGAAGGCTGGCATTTTGTCGTCGGCGAACAATGGATCGAGAAAATCCTGCGCTGGCAGCACGGCGACACCCAGCGAGAAATACTGCTGCAAGGCCGCGTCGACCGGATCGATGAAAACGTCAATGGCGAACGGGCGGTACTCGATTACAAGACCAGCGATGCGGCCAGCCTGAAAACCAAGCTGAAAACCGGCGAAGACTTGCAGCTGCCGTTCTACGGCATATTGTCCGATGTTCCGGTTGCCAGCGCGCACTATGTAGCGCTGGAATCCGGCAAAGGAAAAAACAGCAAAACGGGTGCGGCAGCCGCACCCGATTATGCCAACTGGCAAGCAGCACTGGAACACCACATCACGCTGCACATGCAAGCGATAACGGATGGCGCACCGTTGCCTGCCAACGGCGTCGAATCGGTCTGCCAGTATTGCGATGTGCGCGGCCTGTGCCGCAAAGGAGCATGGTAATGGAGCGCATCAATCCAGACGCGAATTTGAGTACAACCCTGCACGCTTACGAAATCAATCAGCGTCCGGTCAGCGCGGCAGCCTTCATCGCCAGCGCCTGCGACCCGCAGCAATCGGTAGTGGTGGAAGCGTGCGCGGGCAGCGGCAAGACCTGGCTGCTGGTAGCGCGCATGCTGCGCCTGCTGCTGGCCGGCACCGAACCTGCCGAATTGCTGGCCATTACTTTCACCCGCAAGGCAGCGCAGGAAATGCGCGAGCGTCTGCTGCTGTTGCTGCGCGACCTGGCGTTGCAGCCGGAAACGCAGATCCGCACGCTGCTGGAAGAGCGCGGCGTGCCGCCGCAGGAAATGGCGCAGGCCATTCCTATTGCGCGCGGCTTGTATGAACGCGTATTGTCGAGCGCGCAAGCGTTGTCGATCGACACCTTCCATAGCTGGTTCGCCAAGCTGATCCAGATTGCACCGCTGGCCTCCGGCGTGCCGCACGGCTATACGCTGACCGAGGCCACCGGCGAACTGCTGACCGAGGCTTACAGCATCTTCATGCAATCGGTCAACGACGACGGCAATGCCCGGTTGAAGTCGGCGCTCCTGGTGTTGTACAACAGCATCGGCGACTTCAATACCAAAAAACTGCTGGATGCCTTCATCGGCAAGCGCGCCGAATGGTGGGCCAGCACCCAGCATCAGGACCCCGAGCAAGACCCGCACAACCCGCAACCGCTGGCATGGCTGCGCGAATTATGCGGTGCCGATGCCGACAGCGATGCGCGGCTGGAATTGTGGCATGACGCAGCGCTGCAAGAACGTTTGCTGCGCATGGCCTGGCTGCTGGGCCAGGGCGCAAAACGCAATCAGGAGCGCGCCACCGGCATCGAAAGCGCACTCACTGCCGGCGCCAGCCTGGACAATTTCGCCCAATTGCTGAGCCAGTTCTGCGACGACAAGGGCGCGCCGCGCGGCAACGATCATCGCCGCGGGCAATTGGCGAAAGCAATCGAAGCCACTCTCGGCGCAGGCGGCGGCGACGCATTCGAGCGCGAATTCATCGATTTGAGCAGCGCGTTATTGCAGCTGGAGCGCCGCAGTTGCGAGCCGCAGGTTGTAGCCGTCAATGCCGCGCTGTTTACCGCCGGGGCCGCATACCTGGAACGTTATCAGGCGATCAAGGCGGAGCGGCGCGTGTTCGACTTTGCCGACCTGGAATGGCAGGCGTACCGGCTGCTGTCGAACGAAGAACACGCGGCGTATCTGCAAAGCCGGCTTGATGCGCGCTACAAGCAGATCCTGCTCGATGAATTTCAGGATACCAATCCGCTGCAATGGCACATCGTGCAAGGCTGGCTGAACGCTTACGGCGACGACACTGACAAGCCGGGCATCTTCATCGTCGGCGACCCCAAGCAATCGATTTACCGTTTCCGCCGCGCCGAGCCGCGCGTTTTTCAGGCCGCCAGCGCCGATCTGGCAGCGCAAGGGGCGGCGATGCTGCGCACCAACCAGACCCGGCGCAACGCGGCAGTCATCGTCGAAGCGCTCAATACCGGTTTCGCGCCGAATCCGATTTTTCAGCCGCAAACCACGCTGGCCGCGCAATCCGGTGCGGTCTGGCGCTTGCCGCTGATCCGGCCGGAAGGGAATGAAAAACCGGCTGCAGAAGATGCCGATCTGGCACAGGACGCACCTGCCGCGATGATCCGCGACCCGCTCACCGCCGCACGCGACGAACAGGAAGATGCGCGCCGACGCGATGAAGGAAATGCGGTGGCGCAGGCGATTTTGCATGCCAGACACACGCTGAGCGCGCAAACGCAGGCTCCTGCGCGCTGGTCGGATGTGATGCTGCTGGTCAGAAAACGTACCCATCTGCGCGCTTACGAAGGCGCATTGCGCGCAGCCGGGATTCCGTTCGCGTCCGACCGCCGCGGCGGCTTGTTGCGCGCGCTGGAAATCCTCGATCTGATTGCGCTGCTGAACTTCCTGATCACGCCCGGCGACGATCTGGCGCTCGCGCATGTGTTGATGTCGCCCATCTTCAATGCCGGCGACGCCGATCTGATCGTGCTGGCGCAACGCACCGAGCATGGCTGGTGGGCGCGCCTGCAAGCGGCCAGCGCAGCGGGCGCATCGGCTGCGCTGATGCGCGCTGCGCAGTTGCTTGCGCATTGGCTGCAAGTCGCGCCGCAATTGCCGGTGCACGATTTGCTGGACGTCATTCTGCATCAGGGCGAGTTGATCGCGCGCTATGCGCAAGCCGCGCAACCGCTGGTGCGCAGCCAGGTGATCGGCAATATCGAGGCTTTTATAGAACTGGCGCTGAATCTCGATGCCGGGCGCTATCCGAGCCTGCCGAAATTCATCGGCGCGCTACGCACGCTGCAAAACCATGCGGGCAACGATGCGCCCGACGAAGCCGGCATCGATGCCGCGCTGGATGCGGTGCGCATCATGACCATCCACAGCGCCAAAGGACTGGAAGCGCAGATCGTGGTCTTGCTCGACGCCAATAACAGCGAACCGGCGCGCGACGATATCGGCGTGTTATGCGACTGGCCGCAGGATGCCGCAGCACCGACCCATTTCTCGGTTTTTGGCCGCCAGAGCGAACGCGGCGCGGCGCGCGACCATCTGTTCGCCGCAGAAGAAAGCTACAAGCAGCAGGAAGACTGGAATCTGCTGTACGTCGCGACCACCCGCGCCAAGCAGATCCTGATCGTCAGCGGCGTGGCAGCCGCGAAAAATGCGCAAGCCGACGGCAGCGCCGCCGGCAGCTGGTACGACCGGCTGCGCGATGCGCCGGAAATCCCGGCCGATGCATTCACGCCACTCACGGCCGAACCGGAGCAACCTGCAACCGGCAGCTTTACGCTACCGCTCTACGATCCCCCACCATTGGCTGCGCCTGCCGGCGCCCAACCGGCCGGCAACGACGGCGATAACGACGCCGCGCAGGCGGCAATTGCGGAAGGCATCGCGCTGCACGCACTGCTGGAACGCCTGACGCACGCTGGCGCCTGGCCGATCGAAATCCCCGCCACAGAAGCGATTGCCGACTGGTTGTGCTGCCCTGTCGCGCTGGCGGCGGTCATTCGCACCCAGGCCGCCTGCATTCTGTCGCAAGTGCATCTGGAACATTTTTTCGATCCGGCGCAACACCATAGTGCCCGCAACGAAATGGAAATCCTGCACCGTACCAGCATATTCCGGCTGGACCGGGTAGTTATCTTCGAGGACGAAGTGTGGATTCTCGACTACAAGCGCAACTACCTCGACAGCGAACATGCGGCCTATCGGGCGCAACTGTCCGGCTACCGCGTTGCGGCTGCAATGGTATTCGGCGCGAAAACCCTGAAATCGGCGTTAATCACCGTTGACGGGCGCTTGATCGAGCTGGAATGAAAAATTTGGACACTCCCCTCGCCCACTTGTGGGAGAGGGGCCGGGGGAGAGGGAGGTAATGCTTGGGGAAAGTGACGATGAGCGATGAAAAAGCGTTAACCAATGCCAAGGCACTACGCACCCACCAGACTGATGCTGAACAACGGCTCTGGTATCACCTACGGGCGCATCGCTTCATGGATTTGAAATTCAAGCGGCAAAAGCCCTTGGGCCGCTATATCGCGGACTTTGTATGCTTGGAGCTACGATTAATTATTGAGATCGATGGTGGACAACATGCCGAACAGATGGAATATGACCAACGCCGAGATACGTGGTTGCGCAGCCAGGGTTACACAGTATTGCGGTTTTGGAACAACGAAGTCATGCAACAGCTGGAGAGTGTGTTGGAGCAGATACGCTTGACGGTTACCCTCTCCCCCGACCCCTCTCCCACAAGTGGGAGAGGGGAGCACGACAGTGAATTCCCGGCTAGGTAGACACCCGGACCTGGAAGAGGAAGAAGCAAACCGAATTCTTCCTTTAGATGGATATCACTTAAAAAAGTGGCAGAGTATGCCTAAAAAATCACAATTACCGCATATAAAATATGGGGTAATGAAAAATACTCCAGACAGCCTTAGTCCTGATGATACGACGTGATCCGCTCCACTTCATTCTTCGAACCGAGGAAGACCGGCACCCGCTGGTGCAGTTTTTCCGGCTGGATGTCCATGATGCGCTGGGCGCCGTTGGTGGCGGCACCGCCCGCTTGCTCGACGATGAAAGCCATCGGGTTGGCTTCGTACATCAGGCGCAGCTTGCCGGGCTTACCCGGTTCGCGGGCGTCGGCCGGATACATGAAGATGCCGCCGCGGTTGAGAATCCGATGCACGTCGGCCACCATCGAGGCGATCCAGCGCATATTGAAATTGCTGCCGCGCGGACCGGTGTCGCCGGCCAGCAGTTCGTTTACATAACGCGTGACCGGCGGAAACCAGTGGCGCGCGTTGGAAGCATTGATCGCGAATTCCCGCGTTTCAGCCGGGATTTGCATATTGCGCTGGGTCAGTACCCAGGAACCCATTTCGCGGTCCAGTGTGAAGCAGTTGACGCCGTTGCCGGTGGTCAGCACCAGCACGGTTTGCGGACCGTACACCGCATAGCCGGCGGCGACTTGCTTGCTGCCCGGCTGCAGGAAATCCTGCTCGGTCGGTGCGCCCATGCCTTCGGGCGCCTTCAGTACCGAGAAAATAGTGCCGATCGAAACGTTGACATCGATGTTGCTGGAGCCGTCCAGCGGATCGAACAGCAGCATGTATTCGCCCATCGGATAGCGGTTCGGGATCGGATGGATCGTTTCCATCTCTTCCGACGCCATCGCAGCCAGATGGCCGCCCCATTCATTGGCTTCGAGCAGGATTTCGTTCGAAATGATATCGAGCTTTTTCTGCACTTCGCCCTGCACGTTTTCGGTTTCGGCGCTGCCCATGACTTCACCCAGCGCGCCTTTGCCGACCGCATGGCTGATAGTCTTGCAGGCGCGCGCGACGACTTCTATCAACAGCCGCAATTCGGCCGGAATGGTGTTGTTCTGGCGCTGTTCTTCCACCAGGTATTGGGTCAGACTGACACGTTTCATGAATTTCCTTTTTTGAATAGTTTTGGAGGTCCGGTTAGCGGCTTCATCGCGTAACTTGCAAAACTGCCCCGACATTTGCGGCTGAGAATGTCGGGTTACGCTATCGCTAACCCGACCTGCCGATTCTGACTCGTTTTGCTTCGGAAGTGCGCAACATCAGCCGTTGTTAAACTGCCAGCGCCTTCGACACCACTTCGGCCACGTCTTTCGACAGCTTTTTCGATTTTGCGACTTTTTGCAGCGCTGCCTGCATCTGCACGCGCAACGCCGGCTGGTATTTCTTCCAGCGATCCAGCGTGCGGGCCAGGCGCGCCGCAACTTGCGGATTGAGCGCATTGAGCGCAATCACCTGCTCTGCCCATAACGCATAACCGCTACCGTCGTGCGCGTGGAATTGCGCCGGATTGCCGTTGCAAAAACTGAAAATCAGGCTGCGCGCGCGATTCGGATTGGCGATGGTAAATGCCGGATGCGCGATCAGCTTCCTGACCGCAGCGACATCGGTGGTGCGCGCAGTGGCTTGCAGGCTGAACCATTTATCGACGACCAGCGCTTCCTTCTTGAAATCCTTGTAAAAACGCTGCAGTGGCTTGGCCGCACTCTTGCTGCCGGAATTGACCAGACCGACCAGTGCGGCCAGCCGGTCGCTCATGTTGTCGGCGACGGTTTCCTGCAGATGCGCCAGTTGCAATGCACTGTCGTCGGCCCAGTCCAGCAAATACGACAGCGCCAGATTTTTCAGTGCACGCTGACCGGCAGAACGGGCATCCGGACTGTATTTGCCGCGGCCCAGATTCTCTTCATAAGCACGCAGAAAATCCATCTTTAACGCTTGCGCCAGCTGGGTGCGCATGAAGCGGCGCGCCGCATGTATCGCGTGCGGATCGACTATCGCGCACTGTTCGGCCAGCAATGCTTCCGATGGCAGCGTCAGCACCAGTTCGCGAAAGGCCGGATCGAGCGTCGCATCGTTCAACACCGCGCGCATCGCTTCGATGAACGGCTGGTCCAGTTCCAGCACCGCTGCTGCCGGCTCGGGCGCCGCTTGCACCGTTGCAGTCAGTGCCAGCAAACGTTGCATGGCCAGACGCTGACCGGCTTCCCAGCGGTTGAATGGATCGCTGTCGAACGCCAGCAAATGCGCCAGTTGCTGCTCCGAATACGCATAATCGAGCACCACCGGGGCCGAGAAATTGCGCAGCAGCGACGGCGTCGGCGCCTCGCCGACCTCGGTGAAACGGAAAGTCTGGCGCGCTTTGGTGAGTTCCAGCACGCAAGTGGTTTGGCCACCCGGAGTCGATAGCGGCGCTTGCTTCTGCAGCGTTTCCAGATGCAGCGGCATGTCCCGGCCCTGCGCGTCGAGCAAGCCGATCGCAAACGGAATATGGAACGGCTGTTTCTTGTCCTGGCCGGGCGTGGCCGGGCAGGATTGCGCCAGCGTCACCTCATAGGTGTGCGCCTCGGCATCGTAGCGGGTCTGCACCTTCACCCGCGGCGTGCCGGCCTGGCTGTACCAGCGCTCGAACTGAGACAGGTCGCGCCGGTTGGCGTCAGCCATCGCAGCACGGAAATCGTCGCAGGACACCGCCTGGCCATCGTGCCGCTCGAAATACAGGTCCATACCCTTGCGGAAACCGTCGCGCCCCAGCAGCGTCTGGTACATGCGCACCACTTCCGCGCCAATATGCTCACTCCGATCGAACTGATCAAGGCCAGCGTGGACGGCATGATGGCGCGTGGCTTCGGCCGCATCGTCAACATCACTTCCAGCGCGGTCAAGGCGCCGATCGACATCCTCGGCTTGTCGAATGGCGCGCGCTCCGGCCTGACCGGTTTCGTCGCTGGGCTGGCGCGCACCACGGTGGCGCACAATGTGACCATCAATAATTTGTTGCCGGGTCCGTTCGACACCGACCGGCTGGCAGCGACGCTGGCCGCCTCGGCCAAGGCTGGCGCGCAAAACGTCGATGCGGTGCGCGCTGCGCGCATGGCGAGCAATCCGGCGCGCCGCTTCGGTGCCGCGGCGGAATTCGGCGCATTTTGCGCGTTCATTTGCAGCGCGCATGCCGGTTATCTGACCGGCCAGAATATCTTGCTCGATGGCGGCGCTTATCCAGGCACGTTTTAAGCAACACACTCATACTGTACGACACCCTTTGATTCTTCAACCGGAAGGCAAAAATATTATGTCAAAAGCAATTCGCATCAGTAAAACCGGCGGCCCCGAAGTGATGGAATACGTTGAAGTCGAAGTCGGTGCACCCAGACCCGGCGAAGCGCGCGTGCGCAATGCCGCTTGCGGGCTCAATTTCATCGATGTGTATTTCCGTACCGGACTGTATCCGCAACCGCTGCCGGGCGGCTTAGGCATGGAAGGTGCGGGCGTGGTGGAAGCGGTCGGCGACGGCGTCACCGAAGTGCAGGTGGGCGACCGCGTCGCGTACGCGGGCCGTCCGAACGGCGCGTATGCCGAAGTGCGGCTGATGCCGGCCGCGGCGCTGGTCAGACTGCCGGACGCGATCGGTTTCGAGACTGCGGCGGCGATGATGCTGCAGGGCTTGACCGTGCAATACCTGTTTCGCCGCACTTACCGGCTGCAGGGCGGCGAAACTATCCTGTTTCACGCGGCTGCCGGCGGCGTCGGCCTGATTGCCTGCCAGTGGGCGCGCGCGCTTGGCGTGACCATGATCGGCACCGTCGGCTCGGACGAAAAAGGCGCGCTGGCCAAGGCGCACGGCTGCACCCATGTGATCAATTACAACACCGAGAATTTCGTCGACAGAGTCAGGGAAATCACCGGCGGCAAAGGCGTGCCGGTGGTCTACGATTCGATCGGCAACGATACTTTCTTCGGCTCGCTCGATTGCCTGGCGCCGCTGGGGATGATGGTCAGTTTCGGCAGCGCTTCCGGCCCGGTGCCGCCGTTCAGCCTGAATGAGCTGGCGTCGCGCGGCTCACTTTTCATCACACGCCCGTCGCTGATGAATTACATTGCCAAGCGCGAAGACATGCTGGCGATGGCTGCCGAGCTGTTTGCGATGGTCGAGAGCGGCAAGGTGAAAATCGACATCAACCAGCGTTATGCGCTGAAAGACGTGGCGCAAGCCCATATCGATCTGGAGTCGCGCAAGACGACAGGTTCGACCATTCTTATTCCCTGAGGAAAAAACATGACATCTCCCCCTGAAAACCCGTTGCCAAACCCGGAACCGCCGCCGCAAAAGCCTTCGGCTGATAGCGCGGGAGCCGCCGCGATGGTGCGCTTATGTGTCGTCGGCATTACTGTGGTGGCGCTGATGGTGATCGTCATTGTGACCGGGGATATCTATTACAGCTAGGATGGAAAATAACCGGAAGCAAAGCACGGCATCCGGCTTGGCTTCTGATGCGCGGCCGAGGTCACGTTCTAAGACCAGACCGCTTTGGCCTGCCGTCCTTGTCTCACAAAAGAGAGGGAAGATTTTCCATGGATAAACTCGATGATCCCGCGCAGCCTCCGGAACAGCCGGCGGTCGGCATCGACGGCGCGCCTAAATTCGGCCGCTTGCTGATCGTGCTGGTGGGCGTGGTGCTGCTGATCGTCGGAATCACCTTCGCCAGCGCCCGCTATTATCAGTGAATTTATCAGGAAATAACGGGGGTATGCTTCATAAAGCATAATTACCGCATGGTTTATATGCGATACCATAAAATACACTTATGGGTATGCATTGCATTCCGGAGCGCCGGAATCAATTCCTGATCGGTAATTCGACCTGGCGTGCAACGCCGCTCTTGCCAGGAAAATCGGCAAAAGCGCTGCGCACCATATATGGGATTGCCGCCGCCAGCGAACTGTTGCGGCCTTCGCTCTCCACCGTTACGTCGTATAGCGTCTTCCCGTCGCTGGAGCGGGTGAGAACGATATGCAATTGCCGCCGGTACAAGCGGTAATCGGATTGCTGATAAGCGACAACCGGCGGCCCGTACCAGAACGGATCATAAAATGGCCCATACAACGAACCGTAAAAACTCCCGTGCCGTTGATAGGGAGACGCGTAAAAAGCGCTGCCATACCAGTACGGGTCGATCCACACCGGCTGCACCACCCGCACATCGCGTTCCTGAATGCCATAGTCGAGCGCAACCCGCAGCGCGGCCGTTTTCGGATTGGGTGCAGCAGTAAAACCCAGTCGATGCAGTTCGGCGCTCACCAACTGCTGGTAGGACTGAAATTCCAGCGCGCCCCCGGACGATTTCTGAGGCTCGAACGCGAACGATTTGTTGGGCAACTCGGCCGGCCACGCGTGAAATACCGTGACGTCGCTACGGAAGGTCGA
>Ga0366801_1056_pt1 | contig 14368 bp, 10 predicted proteins | sample BONcelN113001E15_FD_207033 | JGI IMG/M metagenome (GOLD analysis project Ga0366801, IMG submission 207033) | Enriched cells from coal bed in the Powder River Basin, Montana, United States - BONCAT cells N11 rep3 HSBNCT.N11.300.1.E15 ... | reverse complement strand
ACAACGGTCTTATTGCAGAACTTCTGTATATATGGAAGCGCCTCAATCAGCACCTTCGCACTCGTAATCGTATCCTTCATTGTTCCCACCCTTACTTTCCAGTTAATTCCTGCACCTGATTTTCCGCAGTTTTTACTCGGCTGCAGATCAGGTTCTGTAATTTCCGTTGATCTTCACGTAGCTGTAGGTTAAATCGCAGCCCCAGGCCATAGCCTGCGCATCGCCCTGATTTATCGAAATCAGGATCTTGATTTCTTTTTCGCTTAAGATTTCTGCGGCCTCCTCTTCACTGAAGATATTGTAACTCGCATTCTTGCACACTTCAATGCTGCCTTTGGCGGAGGATAGTACAATGTCGATCTTATCAGCATCAAATTCCGCGTCGGCATATCCGATGGCGCACAATATCCTTCCCCAATTGGCATCCTCACCAAACATGGCCGCTTTGAAAAGGCTGGAGGTGATCACTGATTTTGATATCACTCTTGCCGTCTCTTTATCCGGTGCTCCGGACACGATGCATTCCAGGAGCTTGCCGGCGCCCTCTCCATCCTTTGCCAGCGCTTTAACGAGTGTCGCGTTGATTACATTCAATGCGGCGCAGAAAGTGTCATAGTCCATGCCTTCCCCATCGATAACCGAGTTCCCCGCCAGCCCATTGGCCAGTATGGCAACCGTATCATTGGTGGAGGTGTCTCCGTCCACACTGAGCTGGTTAAAGGTATCCGGAATGTCGTCAGAAAGTGCTTTTTGAAGCATTTCGGATGTGATCGCCACATCTGTGGTCAGGTAGCACAGCATGGTTGCCATGTTCGGATGGATCATTCCGCTTCCTTTTGCAATACCGCCAATATGGCATTCCTTGTTTCCGATGATCATGGAAACTGCGAACTCCTTTTTCACCGTGTCCGTCGTCATGATTCCGCGTGCAGCATTGTCCGAGCCGTCATAGCTCAGCTTTTTTACTGCCTTTGGAATGCCTCTTTCAAAGGGTTCTATGCTCATTGGAAGCCCAATGACACCGGTAGAGCTGACGATAATATCGGCAGTGTTGATATGCAGCTCCTTTGCCAGCAGTTCACAGGTCTGATATGCGATCTCCATACCGTTGGGCGCGCAGGTATTGGCGTTTCCACTATTGCAGATAATCGCTTTTGCTTTGCCATCCTTCAGGTGATCTTTCGTTACTGCAATGGGTGCTCCCTTTACCTTGTTTTTCGTATAAACCGCAGCCGCACTGCACATGACATCGCTGACAATAAGCGATAAATCTTTTTTTGTTTTATTTTTTCGGATTCCGCAGTGCACCCCGGAAGCTTGAAATCCTTTTGGCGCACAGATACCCCCGTCTATAAATTCAATATACATATTCGTTCCCTCTATCCTCTATCACAAGCCCTTTGGTCTCGGGCAAATCCAGCATAATATTCATACATTGTATTGCAGCTCCCGATGCACCCTTGCCCAGATTATCATATCCGGCCATCAGGGTAATCTGCTCTTCATTCCCCAGGACATAGATCTCCAGGCCGTCTGTTTCCGAAAGCATGTCGGCTGCCATAAAACCATCCGCTGGTTTTTCTCCTGCTTGCCTCACCTTAATCACCGGCTGATCTTTATAGTACTCTGCCAACTCCTGCTGAAGTGCTGCCGGTTTCAATTTCTTCCCCATCAGCCTGCTATGCAGGGAGATTGTCACCATCATGCCGCTGTAATAGTCAGCCACGATGGGATGGAAAATCGGTGCATAACCGATCCCCGTAACAGCGATCATTTCCGCCAGATGCTTATGGTTCTGGTCCAGTCCGTACTGTCTTGGGCTGTTGAGACTTCCGTCTCTGCCCTCCTCTTCATATCGGGCAATCAGGCTTTTTCCACCGCCGCTGTATCCGGTAATGGAATGGCATGCGAGAGGATAGTCCGTATCGATGAGCTTCAGAGAGATCAGCGGTTTTACAAGGGAGATAAATCCTGTTGCGTGGCAGCCCGGAACGGCCACCCGATTTGCTTCTCTGATTTTTTCTCTTTGTATTTTACTGAGCTCAGGAAAGCCGTAGACCCAATTTGTATTGATTCGATGGGCTGTGGATGTATCAAGGATCCTTAAATCAGAATCCGCCTTTTCGATGATTTCTCTGGAGGCAGCATCAGGAAGGCATAAGAATGAAATATCCGCCTGTCTCATTCGTTCCAGCCTTGCAACCGGATTTTTCCGCTCTTCTTCGGAGATCGTAAGAAGCTCCAGATCTTCTCTGCCCTGCAGCCGCTTCCGAATTTTTAATCCAGTCGTTCCTTCCTGTCCATCGATAAAAATTTTATAACGCATCCTGTCTCCTCCTTCCCAAGTCTTCCCTTTATCATCGTCCTTCAACCAAAGGTTATTTTTTTTATTATGTAGGAAATATCGCCTAAAAGATATAAGGCGATATGACGGAATAACAAAGAAATCACCTTAATTTGTTGGCTAGAAAATAATAACCAATGCTAGCCAACATGTGTAAATAGGAATCTCCGATTCCGTCATTTACTCTTTCATTATTATACGCTATTTTTGAACAAAGTCAACGCATTTTTGCATATTTATTTAATTAAATGTATTTTTATTCATTTTGCATATTGCATGAATCAAAATAGCATATCACCGCCTCGTCCTACATATATATGTTGTAAAGAAAGCCTGTTGCTATGGCTTTAAGTCAATCACAATGTAATGCACAAATATATGAAGGTGGTGAAGTATTAAATATGAAGGATTACATAGAAGAGCGGGTGTTAGAGCTCGCCAGGTACATACTCGAAACCAATTCTACGGTTCGGGCGGCCGCGAAGAAGTTTCGAGTATCGAAGTCCACAGTCCACAAGGATATTACCGAGAGGCTGCTTGAGATAAATCCAGGCCTTGCCCATGAGGTCAAGACTGTTTTAGATAATAACAAGGCGGAGCGTCATATCAGAGGCGGTCTTGCCACGCAGCAGAAATACAAAGGCCGTTAGCAAAAAATAAAAAGTGCAGTTGAATCAATTTCATTTGATCGCTGCACTTTTCGTGTTCTTATTCAATTGTACTTCTACCCGATTCTTTCCCTTCTTCTTTGCTTCATATAGCATGATATCGGATGATTTCAATATTCCATGAACGGATTCCCCACTCAGTTCGCTGATGCCACAGCTTACCGTGACGTGAATTCCCTCTTTAAAGATCGTCTTTTCAATGCAGGTCTGGATTCGCTCCAATAGCAGTGCAGCGTCCTGACCGTTGGTATCCGGCATAATAACAATAAATTCCTCTCCGCCGTATCTGCCCACAGTATCGGTGGCTCTGCAGTTCTCAGATAATATTTGCGCGACCTGGATCAGCACTTCATCTCCGATTTGGTGGCCGTAGGTATCGTTGACCAGTTTAAAATTATCTAAATCCACCATCGCAACAGATAGGGGGTACGCAATGCGTTTTGCACGATCTACCTCCTCCTTCAGCCTTCTCAGAGAATTTTTATGATTCAGCAGGTTGGTCATAGAATCCAGCATCGTCAATTCATTTAATTCTTTGTTTTTCTTCTCTAATTCGACATTGTTTTCAATGATGATCTTTTCATTGATAAAAGATTTTACCTTATCACGGGAAACCATTTGATTCAATATCCAGGCAACTGCGGTCATGGATAAGGTATTGATATTCAAGGTGGAAATCAATACCGGCAGCGTCTGGAATTGCGGAAGCAGCAGGATGAATACGATATTGGAAATGAGAAATAAAACCATGGATATCATCGGTGGCATGGTGATAAATGCCGCTATCGTAAAGACTGCTAAAAAATATGTGCTGCTGGACGCGAGGGTAGACTGTTCATACAAGCTCAATAGGATTCCTGCCGCGAGAATACCGATTAGGAATAGTGTCTGCATTGTCATGATCCATAACTTGGACAATTGTTCCGTATTGTTTTTGAAGTAGTATAAAATGGGAAGAAAGATCAACGCGAACAGTGCAATTCCCATAGAATTATAAAAATCAGCAGATCCTGGTGACTGCAGCAGTACAGCAATCAGCGGTTCAGCGACAGCAACGAGAACTGCAATGGCGATCATTCGCGTAAAATTTTCTCTGCAAATGACATCAATATACTCCCTTTTGTATTCACTTGGAATTTTAGACATGTAAGGTTGGAGAAGCTTCAATAAAATCACTCTTTCTATGTAAGCAACAGTTTTTTATTCATAACAATATATCACGGCGTAAATTAAAAGTCTATGTATTTATTTTGATACTTTTATGAAACCAAATAGGAAAAGAACTGATTAAGTCAGGGGATAAATTTCATCTGCCGGCTTCGGTCTACTGATCAAGTAGCCCTGGATCAAATCGCAGCCGCACTTTTCCAGAAATTCAAGCTGTTCCCTGGTTTCAACACCTTCCGCTACGGTCATGATCCCGATTTCATGGGCCAAGTGGATGATCGTCTTTAGTATTTTACTGTCCAGGCCGGAATTTGCAATTTCATCGATAAATGATTTGTCTATCTTTATATAGTCCACGGGCAGATTTTTCAGGTAATTCAACGAGGAGTACCCGGTTCCGAAGTCGTCCAGATATATTAGGATCCCCTTCTCTCGAAGCTGGGACAGTTTTTGGGCCACAAGATCAAAGGATTCGATCAGACAGGATTCTGTGATTTCCAGGGCGATGCTACCTTCTCTCAATTGATATTGGTCAAACTTTTTCAATACATATTCAACGAAATTATCCTGGGCGAACTGCGCAGGGGAAACATTGCACGTAATATAATCGCCCTGGTCCTGTACGCTTTTCGCAAAGGCAAAGGCTCTGTCGATGACCCAATTCCCGATCTTATCAATCAGTCCGACTTCTTCCGCTAGGGGAATGATCTGATTTGGCATAACCATCCCGTATCGCGGACTGATCCATCGAATCAGCGCTTCATGTCCAACAATTTTTTTCTGGGAGACATCATAGATCGGCTGGTAATGCAGCACCAGCTCCTCATTGTAATATCCCTGACGCAGCTGTTCTTCCATCTCGTTTTTATACTGCAGCTCTGCGCTCAATTTCTCCTCATAAAAAACAAAATTGTCTTTGCCTTGATCCTTCGCACTGTACAATGCCAGATCCGCATTTTTGAAAATGTCTTCGACTGTGCTCCCATCCTTCGGATAAAGAGCAATACCCATGCTGCAAGTTAAATGAATGGTATTCTCATGAAGTGAAATGGGATTTCTGAAAATCGTCAGCACCTGCTCCGCGATTTTCATCGTTTCCGTCAAATCGGCTCCGTAGCATAAAATAAGAAATTCATCTCCGCCGATGCGGGCAGGCAAAAACACTTCCGCGGTCATTTCTCTGAGCTGATCCGCCAGCACCGTTAAAACTTCATCTCCATAAAAGTGACCAAAGGTGTCATTGATTTTTTTAAAATTGTCCAAATCGATAAACAGGATCGCACCTTGATTCTCTCTGGTCTTTCCTTTCTCAAGTTCCTGCTTCAATTCATTCATGATAAACACTCTGTTGTGAAGAGAAGTCAAATAATCATAGTATGCCAAATGCCGGATTTCTTCCTCATGCTTTCTGCGTTCACTGATATCCCGCACCGCTGCCACGATGACATTTACTCCGGACCATTTGCTATTTCGCAGGGCAACCTCTCCGTCAAAGGTGGTGCCGTCCAAAGGCCGCCTGAATTTCCATCCAATGACAATAGAGTTATCCTCCAGATAGGCTGCTTGCCCCAGTTTCTCCTCTGCAAGCTGTGCATCGAAAGATAACTCCTGAATGCTGTAATTCGTAATTTGATTTTCCGGAATTCCGAACAAGATGGCTGCACTTTTATTTGCGAGGATCATTTTACCGTTCCACTCGTGAATCATAACCGCATCGTGAATCGAGTCAAACACGGTCCTGATCTTACTTTCCGCATATTCCCGTTCTTTGATTTCTCTAGATAGATTCTGATTCGTCCGAATCAGCGTACTGATATAAAATGTGGCAAAGCCCAATATAAAAAACGATATGATAAGAAATCCATAACGCTGAAATTTCAAGGTGTTTTGAAGGGATTTATAACTGCTTTCTATATACATCCCTGTTCCGATATAGGCATCAATTTCCGGAATCCCGATCACAAAGGACAGTTTTTCTTCAATCCTATCCTCCTTGGGCAGATAATAGTGATAGCTCACAAAAGAGCCTCCCGGCTTTTTCTTTGCAGCCTGAATCAAATCCTGAATGATGTATTTCCCATAGGAATCCTGCAAATCCCATTGATCCGAACCCTCTTTCTGCGGCTCAAAGGGCTGGACCAGCATTGTGCCGTCGTAGGCGCTCATAAAAATGTAATTGTCCCCATACTCATCCTTATAGGTCATATTGCGCACCAAATCTACAATCTTCTCCCTGGCTGCATTCCGATCGAGGGCACCGGTATGCATTTCATCTAGAATTGGATGGATGGAATTATAGGCAAGCTGAGCCATCTTGCTAACGGAATTTTTCCTTTGTTCCTGCATCAATTGAGAAAAATCCAAGCTTACATTTTTTGCGATTAAAAGTTCGGCTGCAATCAAGAGAATCGAACAGAATGCTAAAGCAATAATCAATTTCTTACTTGGTTTGTTTCGTGCTGCTTTCATTAGTACGGCTGCCATAATGCGCGTGCATCATATTCTCCTTTACTCAGATTCTGTCAATGGATCGCTTCTTCAACAAGAGCGTTTTCATAAAAGAAAGACAAGAGCATAAAGGAGGACCATCTTAGGCCCTCCTCCTAATTGCTGTTAGAGAAATTTCGTGATTGGATCCTGATTTTTATAGCCATCCAAAAGTCTGGCGGATTTTGTTACGTCACCCATGAGAATGCCGCCACAGAATCTATTATTTACAAAATATAGCTTTTCGTACGTATTCTTTGCGGCATCGTATACCTCGAAGGTTTTGTATACCTTATCCGGATCCTTGCCGTTGTCTCCTACCGCAAACAGGGAAGTGCCCATACCGCTGAATGCATTAGATGGGATAAACGCATCATATTTATACTCGTCGCCGACTGCATTAATTCCTGCCGCTTTCCCCATTTCTACTGCCTGACCCCAGATGGCATAATTCACACCGTTGTATTCTGCACAGTCACCGCAGGCAAAGATATCCTTTGCGCTGGTCTCCATCCGCTCATTGACCTTGATGGAACGGCCCGTTTCGATGCCGATTTCCTTTGCCAGTGCAATGTTTTGCCTTACCCCCGTGGACAGGATGACCAGTTCTCCGTCCGCAAAGGTTCCATCCACAAGCTTGACACCTGTCGCTTTGCCGCCTCCGGAGATTTCTTCGATTTCTGTATTTGTAATGACACGGATTCCTGATTTTTCTGCAGCGGCTTTCAGCAGTGCCGAGCCTCTTTCATCCAGCTGCCTGTTCATAATGCTTGGGGAGAGCTCGATGACCGTAACATCCTTGCCGGCTCTTTTCAGTTCCCAGGCTGCTTCCAGGCCAAGGATTCCACCACCGATGATTACAGCTTTCTTCACCTGCTTCAGGTATTCCTGCAGCTTATTCACGCCTTCCAGCGAACGGATTGCATATACGCCCTCCTGATCTGCTCCCTTGATCGGGGGGATAAAGGAATCGGCTCCTGTAGCCAGAATTAGCTTGTCGAAGGTTCTTGTTTCTCCGTTGTCTAAAACGAGCTCTTTGGAATCCTTTTTAATCTCCTTTACGGTTGTCCCCAGCGTCAACTTGATGTTATTTTCCTGATACCATTCCAGTGGCTTGATGTAGAAGTTGATCGGGTCCACCTCGGACAGAATTCCCTTCGTCAGCATTGGACGATTATAGCCGACGACCTTTTCCGTCGAAATGATTTCTATGGTGCATTTTTTATTTCTTTTTCTGATCTCCTCGCAGGCGGTTGTACCCGCAGCTCCGTTTCCGATGATCAGAAAGCGTTCTGCCTTTTCGGAAACAAATCCGGTATCAACGACAGTGATCTCCTCAAACTGATCCGGACCGACCCCGCAGACCGGACAAGAATCTGGTGGCGCATCTCCTTCGGCAATATGACCGCAGACGAGACACTTCCACTTTCTCACGGCTTGCGCTGCCATGGGTTTTACATTTTCCATGATCTTGCCGGCATCCACAGAAGCGCCGAAGCCATAACCGAATTCGAAGGCCTCCTGAAGCTGGGCTTCGCTTGGCTTGAAGCGGATTCTGAGTCCTCCGCCGTACAGCTTCATGTTGAGCTGCTTCAGCCGTTCCATAATATGGGGAACACCTTCTCCGCTCCATCCGTAGGAACCGAAGGCAGATGCGATTTTCTTACCGTGGGTTTTTGCAGTAATGGATGTGGCCAGATCCCAGATCGGTTTTAAGGCCTCGCCCACCATCGTCGGCGTACCGAGCAGAATTCCGTCCGCCCAATACAGTTCATCGATGACCTTCTCCGTTTCAGCGTAAACCAAGTCATACAGTCTGACGTCGATATCCGCGTAGGCCTGAATGCCCTCACTAATCTTATTCGCCAGCATTTCGGTATAGCCGTAGGCGGAAACATAAGGTATGATGACCGTTTTTTTAGAATTCGGGTTCTTTTCCGTAGCCCATTCTCTGTATTGCTCTATGACGGCCATCGGATTCTCCGTCAGTGCGGGGCCGTGTCCGGTCAGGATCATGTTGATTTTCAGACCCTCAACCTTCTTGAGTGCATCCAGCACAAAGGATTTAAACGGTGCTACGATCCCGTCAAAATAATATCTCAGTGCACGTTGATAGTCCTCCTGGCTTGGAATGGTGTCATTGGTTACGCCTTCCAAGGAGTAATGGCTGCCGAAGGCATCACAGGTAACCAGAATACCATCCTCCTCCACATAGGTGAACATGGTGTCCGGCCAATGCAGATTCGGCGCAGCAATAAATTTCAGCGTCTTATTCCCGAGGGACAGTTTGTCCCCATCTTTCACGATGATATTGCTGAAATCCTTGTTGCAGATTTCCTTCATAAAATTGATGGCAGATGCCGTACCGATCAGTTTCAACTTTGGATTGAGGTCAAGAAGTGTTTCAATCGTTCCGCTGTGGTCCGGTTCGGTATGGCTAAGAATAATATAATCAATCTCATCGAGAGAGATAATTTCCTTAAGCTTTTCCAAATAATCCTCTGTGAACTTTGCTTTGGATGTTTCAAAAACCACACTTTTTTCCGAGCCCTTTAAAACATAGGAATTGTATGATGTACCGAACTCAGTAAGCATCAAAATATCAAAGATCCTTAATTCCGGATCCTGATTTCCAACCCAAAATAAGTCACTTTTTAATTGTTTTGTTTTCATAGTCCCTCCTCCTCATTTAACATAATTTTACCCCGTCTTGTTAAATACTAAACAACGCCGCCTTTACAAATTCGCGGAATAACGGGTGTGCCTGATTCGGTCTGCTCTTGAACTCCGGATGGTATTGAACACCTACAAAGAAGTCATTTTCCGGTAACTCAACCGCCTCCACCAGCCTCCCGTCAGGAGAGGTGCCGGTGATGGACATCCCCTTTGCTTCCACATCCTCCCGATACTGATTGTTGAACTCATATCGGTGGCGATGGCGCTCCTGAATCATGTCCTTCCCATAAGCCTTTTCCATCATGCTGCCAGGCTTTATCTTACATGGATAGGCGCCCAAACGCATGGTGCCGCCCTTCGGAATATCTCCATATTGATCCGGCATAAAATCTATGACAGCGTCACAGCAGTCCAGTTTGAATTCAGTGGAGTTGGCTTCTTCTAATCCCAGTTTTTTCTGTGCAAACTCGATGACTGCGATCTGCATTCCCAAGCATATTCCCAGATAAGGAATATTATTTTCCCTCGCATATCTTGCTCCGATAATTTTGCCTCGAATTCCTCTGTCTCCAAAGCCTCCGGGGACAAGAATTCCTTTGCAGTCTCCCAAAAGGGCTTCTACTGTATCTTCGTTAACCTCTTCCGCCTCGACCCATTTGATCTCAACGATGCATCCATTTTCATATCCTGCATGATTCAAAGCCTCCACCACAGATAAATAGGCATCGTGCAGCTTCACATATTTCCCGATGATGGCAATTTTCACAGACTGATCTCTTTTCTTGATACGGTCTAGCATATCGGTCCAATCCTGCATATCGCAATGGTGGCAGGGAAGTGATAGCTCACGGCATACGATCTCAGAAAAATTGCTTTCCTCAAGCATCATCGGGGCTTCATATAAAATAGGGACCGTCATATTTTCAATGACACAATCGGGCTTCACATTGCAGAACAAGGATATTTTCTGTTTGATATCCTCTTCAATGAGCTCGTCTGACCTTGTTACGATGATGTCCGGTGATATCCCCATGGAACGAAGCTCCTTGACGGAATGCTGGGTAGGTTTTGACTTATGTTCCCCGGAACTTTTGATATACGGCACCAGCGTTACATGGATGAAGAGACAGTTTTCTTTTCCGACTTCTAAGGATACCTGCCGGATGGCTTCGAGAAACGGCTGGCTTTCGATATCGCCTGTGGTTCCTCCGATTTCTGTAATTACAACGTCAGCTTCGATTTTTTCACCAACGGAGTAAATGAATTTCTTGATTTCATTGGTTACATGGGGGATGATCTGCACCGTACTGCCTAAGTATTCTCCAGCTCTTTCCTTGGAAAGAACGTTCCAAAAAACCTTGCCGGTTGTCAGATTGGAGTACTTGTTCAGATCCTCATCAATAAATCGTTCATAATGACCTAAATCCAAGTCAGTTTCTGCACCGTCTTCTGTTACGTAGACTTCCCCATGCTGAAATGGGCTCATGGTTCCCGGGTCCACATTAATATATGGATCAAGCTTCTGTGCCGCTACTTTAAACCCTCTGGCTTTCAGCAGCCTACCCAGTGAAGCTGCGGTGATGCCTTTTCCCAGGCCGGATACAACGCCTCCCGTTACAAAGATAAATTTCGTCATAATTTCTTTCACCTCCTCTAGTAGCTCGCCCAATTTACGCAGTAAAATGTCGGCGAACTCATGCAAAGAAATCACAAATTTTCAATTTGTAAATTTCTACTTCTAAAACAAAAAAATAAGAATCAGTCTTTTGGGGTGTAGGATATAGAAAGCCCCTCCATTTGACCGTCCCTATTTGTTCTTGATAATTGCCTGTATTTAATTCCTTACAATAGTATCATATCGCAAAAATAATATCCAGCAATTTCCCGCAAAAGAATGCAATATTTTTTTTAAGCAGACACGAGCGTGAATTCATGTCTTGCCTTCACATTCTGAGCGTCTGCTCATATACTATAACAAGCAATCAAACTGGATTGCTTTCAGATATATTAAGGAAGAGAATCCTACAGAAACACTCCATTTTCTTGAATCTGTATATGCGTCCACCTACAGCCCGAGTTCTGCAGCAGACAGTAACATCCGATGCTGCAGTTGAATAATCCGAGGGAGAATAGGAAACTATTCTCCCTTACTTATGGAATGCTGCGGCAGGCTTGTGATATAATATTGTAAATATCAGTAATACGGAGGCGAAAGAATGTACAGTTTTTTATGTGATTACAGTGAAGGGGCTCATCCCCAAATTTTAGAGGCAATAACCCGCACAAACCTAGAGCAAACGGACGGATATGGTCTTGACCCCCATTGCCGGAATGCAGCTTCTTTGATCAAAAATAAAATAGGCAGGGAGGATGCTGACGTTCATTTTTTTGTAGGTGGCACTCAAACGAACTTCACAGCCATATCGGCCTTTCTGCGTGCTCATGAGGCGGTACTAACCGCAAGCACCGGGCATATCAATGTTCATGAAACCGGGGCCGTGGAGGCAACGGGTCATAAGGTTCTCACCGAGGCTACGACTGACGGTAAGCTCTCCCCAAAGGAGATCCAATCCGCTCTTGACTATCATGAAGATGAGCATATGGTGAAGCCAAAGCTCGTCTATATTTCCAATTCCACGGAAATCGGATCCATTTACCTGAAAGCCGAGCTGATTCAATTGAGTGAATTCTGCAGAAAAAATAACCTGATCCTTTATATGGACGGTGCAAGACTCGGTTCCGCGCTGGCTTCGGATGAGAATGATCTTACCCTCTCGGATATCGCGGAGCTCGTAGACGCATTCTATATCGGCGGAACAAAAAACGGCGCGCTGATGGGTGAGGCCCTTGTAATCTGTAAAGAGGAATTGAAGTCGGACTTCCGCTATCATATCAAACAGAAAGGCGGTCTTCTGGCCAAAGGGCGGCTGCTGGGAATTCAGTTTGAGGAGCTGTTTCAGGACAACCTCTATTTTGAGCTTGCACGCCACGCCAATCAGATGGCAGCTATCCTCAGCAAGAGCTTTCGTGATCTGGGTAATCCTTTTCTGGTCCATTCCCCTTCCAACCAGATTTTCCCGATCCTGGCCAATGGGATCATCCGGAAGCTGGAGGATGATTATTCCTTTTATGTATGGAGAAAGATCGATGAGGATCACACCGCAATCCGGCTGGTAACCTCCTGGGCCACAGAGGAATCCGATATCCGACAGTTTATTAGCAAACTAAATCATTATCATCATATTTTATAAAAAATTCGTACATACTACTTTTGTTACCGTTTCATGAATCCCAACGAGAGAACATGAAGCCTGTTGAGAACATGCTTTAAAATAAAACATTTTATTGTTTGTTGCATATGCAACAATTCACAGTGTTTGACTATGATATGATTCTTTCAGAAAGTTAATTTATGGTAAAAGAAAGTAGGGATCAAAATGAGCAATAAAATAATGAAAAATATTGAAGCAGCCAAAGTACAGAATTTGGCAGACTTGGTGACCTATCAGGCTGGGCAGGTTGTTAGCAAGACACTTGTTCAGAATCCCGGTGTAAGTATCACTGTATTTTCCTTCGATAAAGGGGAAGAGATCAGTACCCATGCATCCCATGGTGATGCAATGGTTTATGTGATCGATGGTCAGGCAGAAATCACCATTGGTGAAGAGAAATTCAGCGTAAAAGCAGGAGAAACCATCTTGATGCCTGCAGATGTGCCTCATGCAGTCGCAGCCGCAGAGCGGATGAAATTCATGTTAACCGTAGTCTTTTAACAATGAAAAATTGGTACGCAAAGCAGGTGCACGAATCGGTGAATGATTCTACCGAAGCACAGGCATACTATATAAATAGTTAAATGATTTATCAGGAGGAAAGAAAAATGAAAGCAACAATTGATCGTCCCGGTTGTATCGGATGCGGCCTTTGCCCGTCAATCTGTCCGGAGGTATTTCAAATGGCAGATGACGGTCTGGCGGAGGTTATCGTGGATGATATTCCATCCGGTGTCGAGGGTACTGCACAGGAAGCTGCCGAAAGCTGTCCGGTTTCCGTAATTATTGTAGAATAACGGCAGATTATAGATTAGTCGGCAGCTCAAACCTTAGGGTTTGAGCTGCTTTTTTCTGTTTTTTTATGTCAATTACAAAGTTTTTGTGTAATATTATGTAAACTTTTGGCGATGATCTCCTGTAAGTTTTTCAACAGCTTAGACCAGCATGTTTTTAAGGTTTCTGGCCATTTTCCACATGTTTATTTTAATTGTATACAATGATATCCACATCTTCCTGTGGAAAACTTATTACCGTACAAACGCTTAAGTTTCAACTCGTATGCATTTCCAGCGACAATTTTCTATAAAACTTATCCACAGTTTGACTTTCAATTATCGTTGAGTATTATTTGGTTGCTTTTTTTGTATTAATATGTTATTTCGACAGGAATTTTTGCCATTTCGACAAATCACGGCGCCCCTGTTCATAACCAAGTCGATAGCTTTCAGACAGCTTATGATAGTTGACCTCGCGATTGGAAACGGGCATGGTATCCGGATAGACAAGAAAGGCCTTCCCCTCGCTCTCCAGCTCTTCCAGCTCCTCCAGGCACTGATTATATAGTACATGGCGATTTAGCAGGGCTTCCGTCACGATGGGATATTTTCGGTAATATGCTTTGAGTGCACCCCTATACTTTGCCGGCTGCTTCCGATAGCCTTTTTCTCTGCTGAGGACAACAAAGAATTTCTTCATACCGTCCTTCCTGGCAATATCAATCGCAATTCCCCCGCCAAGACCGCCGTCAACGTAGTAATGGTCATCATAATAAGTTGGAGGCATGAAGATGGGCATGGAGGAGGAGGAACGGACAATTTTCATCAAATCCTCAACATCATGAATATCTTCCTTGGAATAATAAACGATTTCGCCGCTGTCCCTCTCAAAGGTGCCGATGCGGAGTCGGGCCGGGTTTGCCATAAAGGCATTGAAATCAAAAGGCAGCGAGGCATCCGGATATGGTGTTTCCTCGT
>Ga0366801_1052_pt1 | contig 15405 bp, 10 predicted proteins | sample BONcelN113001E15_FD_207033 | JGI IMG/M metagenome (GOLD analysis project Ga0366801, IMG submission 207033) | Enriched cells from coal bed in the Powder River Basin, Montana, United States - BONCAT cells N11 rep3 HSBNCT.N11.300.1.E15 ... | reverse complement strand
TCTGCGGATATACGACAGGGATGAGATTCATCTGAGGAAAGGCTGCTTTCCAATTTTCTATCACACATTTCAAAGTATCACAGTAGGCTGTAACGATAACCGCAGAGAGAAAATCATATTGTCCAAGCAGCGCCTGCTCAGTATTTGCTTTCATAATCGAACAACAAAAGCCCTGTAAATATCGGTCTGATAAGGTTCCGTTCGTTTGACCGCCCCACATGCCGACAGGAAGCATTCCCGCAGCGTATACAATTTCTTCCGGAGCATAAATCGGAAAACAGCCAACTGCTTTTTTTCCGGTTTTCTTCATCGAGTCAAGGATAGCGTTTTTTGGATTCTGTCCAATGGCTTCCAATTCGTGAATCAGACCTATTACTTCGAACATACTGTATCCCTCCATTTTTTCCTGGATTCCATCATTTCAACAAGCGCTTGTATTCTTGTTTCAAATTGGGCAAGAGAAAAGGCTCTTGGGTCCGTCTGGTCTCCATCAAAGATTACTGAAGGCACTCCAGTGCTTTCCTCCACTCTTCTTTGTACCTCGAATTGTCTGAAGTCCATGAGTTTGCAGCTCCTATTGGAATGATAAATAATTCCGTCAAGCTTGAAATCATTCACAATCCGAATGATGTTATCCGTACCGAAATCCAGGTTTCTGTTTACATAATTTGAGCTGTATGATTTTGCCATGCCATCGATATCATTTGCGTCGTATACGATATACCAGGAATCCGGATAAGTCGAAGTAACCATATTGATTCCGTTCTTTTTTAATACCTTATAGGTGTCCCCCAGATATGGCCAGCATGCAATGCCATCCCACATCACCCTGTACTTTTCCTCCCCATCCTTCCATGGCCCGACTCCGTTTTCACTTTTTTCTTTCAGTTCGTCATGCCAAAGCTTAAATAATTCCAGGCCTTCTCTTGTTCCCCGCATGCAAACGATTGTCGCCATATAATTGAACAAATCGAAGCCATTGAGGGGAGACGGTTTTGTTGTTGCCAGAAGAGATGCTTTCTTCCACCATTTTGAAGTCTCAGAGGAAATTTTCATCACTTCGGAAAAACGATCATAATCGAATTTCTGACCGGTTATTACTTCCAGTTCCGTGATCGCATACTGAATTTGCGCTTTGATATATTTCACGTTTTGATCACTGACTTCATATGCGTGGTTAAAAGGCAAGTCAAATAAAATCATGGGAATCTTTAATTCTTTTGCAATATTTTCATACCATTTGATTACGGTATTACAGATATTGTTGCAGCAAAAGATCAAATCCGGCAGCGGCATATTTGCAGCCTCACAATGCTGGATTTCCATATATGCAAGGTTCACTCTGGCGTAGGAGCAAATATCGGCAGAGTATCCTCTTCCCTCTGAATAATTGATAAATTCCTGTGCGTGCTTTCTTGCACCGATTGCTGCAGCATGATTTTCCGGATACACTACATGAATCCCCAACGTTTCGAGCAATTCCTGGGGTGCAATAGAAGTTGACCAGGCAATTAACTTACCGTCTTCTTTTGCTTTTAAAGCATCCGCATAGTGTCTGTCCAGCAGTTCACCAAGCAATTGCTTCGATGTCTTTTGATTTTCCAAAGTTGTTTCCTCCCATTCCTGATCATTCCGTCTGGAATTTTATCTCAGTGATCATCTTGCGCAACTGTTGTGCCAAAACCGACTTTTTTTTACCAAAAAAAAATATAAGCCCGAGATAGACTGCAAATAAAGAGTTTTTAATTGCAAAATCTAATATCGGTCTTATTTATTCTTACTGGTCTTGAGCGCAAACCGCTTCATTCTGATGCTATTATGCATCGGGGCAAACGTTTTTTTTGCATTCTTGCATCACAATTGAAATTTTTTCAGTTTCCTGACGATCGTTGATTGATCAACCTTTAATGCTTCTGCAATCTTCCTGCTGGAACCATATTTTTGCTTAGCATTTGATAATATTTGAAACTCAAGCTGATCCATCGATTCCTGCAGTGAAATCTTTTCCTTCTTTTTTTCTGCCGTTGCATTGCTGCATGTAATCCAGGGCAGATCGTTCAGCTGAAGATATTCATTATTGCTCACGATAACCATGTTCTCTATGACATTTTTTAATTGGCGAATGCTTCCTGGCCATGCATAGTTTTCCAACTCTTTCATTACCTCATAGGTAAATTTTTTGTTCTGACCATATTGGCGATTAAATTTATGAATGAATTTCAGAGCAAGCGGCGCAATGTCGGCCGTCCGCCCGCGCAATGGAGGAATTTCTATGCTTACAACATTCAGGCGATAAAATAAGTCTTCGCGAAAGGTCCCCTCTTCGACCCTTTCCAGCAAATTTTTATTGGTGGCAGCAATAATTCTGATATCAACCGATATTGCCGCCGAAGAGCCCAGTCTTGTGACCGTACGTGTCTCCAATGCTCTGAGAAGCTTGACCTGCAGCGTTAAACTCATTTCTCCAATTTCATCGAGAAACAACGTGCCTCCGTTTGCGGCTTCAAACAAACCTTCCTTCCCGCCTCTCGCTGCTCCTGTGAACGCTCCGTCAGCATAACCAAACAACTCAGATTCCAGCAGGTTTTCCGGGATTGCACCACAGTTGACGGCAACAAATGGCCTGTCTTTTTTTAAGGCATTTTCATTATGAATATAATTGGCAACTACCTCTTTCCCGACTCCCGATTCCCCCGATATTAAAACTGTCGTATTAAAATTACTGATTTTTTTGGAGAGGGAAAAGATCTCCTTCATTTTTGCATCAACAACAATAATGTCACTATTTTTATCAAGTATTTGCTCATCATCGGTATCAGAAATCTGTTCAAAGTAGATTCTTTCCATTTCTTTTGCCTTGGAGAGTTCTTCTCTGAGTTCATAGATTTCTGAGATATCTCTGGAATTTATAACAACCTTCTTGATCTTATTTTTCTTATCAAAAATCGGAGTGCCTGTTACCATGATATTTTTACCGTGTTTCGTTGTATGATGAAGGGAAACCGGTTGTCTCTGTTCAATCGCCAGAAGTGCAACAGAATTTTTCATCCAAATCGGATTGATCAATTCTTTCATATTATGACCAATCAGCTCTTCTTTTTTAATATCAGTATTTCTAACGTAGGATTGATTAACAAGCAATACATTGGCATCCCCATCTGTTACAAGAATTCCGTCAAAGGAACCCTCAATGATTTCCTGGAGTTCTTCCATAACCTGCCCTGTTTTCTCCAGTTCTGTCGCAAGTGCCAAATCATCATAATAATTATGCATGATAAACACCCGATTGCTCCTGCTTGTGCCTGTCTCATCGTAGTTTTCAAAATTTCTAACACATATGTTATTGTCATTCATCGTTATTCTGTTGATTCGATCCTCGTGAAGGGTCTCACGGTACGGTTTCATTTGTGGAAAGAGATCAAAAAAGCACTGATCAACCGCTTCTTCTTTTTTCAGCCCGGTTAAGCGTTCAGCTGCATCATTAAAGTATCTTATCATAAAGCAATTGTCGGTAAACACAATACCATTTGGCGATTGCTTTAATATTTGCTCATAATCCACATTCTGAATGCTCATTGCTTCTCCTTCCTAAATCCACCGTATTTAAGGGCGGAATCATTATATCACAAATTTTCTGAAAACTTCTATTATATTTCAATATTTTTGATGATTTGCTATTTCCCCAGATTATGCTCCACCACCTTGTTAAAGAGCTGCCTGCGCGTAATTCCCAGCATTTCAGCAGTTTTTGTCATATTGTTGTTATTCTTCAGCAGTATATTTTGGATATACTCCTTTTCCGCTTCTTTCCTGATCTCCCGCAGTCCTTTGTCCAGCACGGAGACAGATTTCCTTTTTTCTGCCCGACTGGGGATTGGCAGCGAATCATGATCTATGACTCCGCCTTCCGAAAGTACGACCAGCCGTTCAATGATATTTTTCAGTTCTCTGACATTGCCAGGATAATGGTAGCTCAGGAGAAAATCCATGACTTGATCGTCGATCACTTGAATGGATTTCTTCATTTCGTTCTGTGATTTTCTGAAGAAGTAATCGATCAGCAACGGGAGATCCTCTTTTCGTTTTCGCAGCGGCGGGATATCGATGGTGATGGTACTGATGCGGTAATAAAAGTCTTCCCGGAACCGTCCTTCTTCTATTTCCAGTTCCAGGTCCTTATTCGTCGCCGTGACCAGTCGGAAATCCACCTCGATTTCTTCATTGCCACCCATCCGGTAAACTTTTTTGTTCTCTATCGTTTTTAAGAGCTTGGCCTGCATAGGCAAAGGGATATCCCCGATTTCATCCAGGAATAGGGTCCCCTGATCGGCCGCTTCGATTCTCCCAATCCTTTTGTTCAGCGCGCCTGTAAAGGAACCTTTTTCATGTCCGAAGAGTTCGGATTCCAGCACGGTCTCCGCTATGGCATGACAGTTGAGGTCCATAAAATGCCGCTTACTTCTGGTGCTGTTCTGATGAATATATCTTGCGATAACTTCCTTTCCTACTCCTGACTCACCCAGCAGCAAGATGTTTGCATCGCTGAAAGCTGCCTTTCTCGCTACGGAAAGGGTGCCTCGAAATGCCGGATTGTTGCTTTCCAGCATTGCATCCGACTCAGACACCTTCTCCTTGAGCAATTGGTTTTCCAGGCGCAAATTCAGCATATCATGCAGCTTTCCTGTTTCACGAACCAGTTCCTCGGGATTCCCCCCTTTCGTGACGTAGGAATAAGCGCCGTCTCGCATTGCCTCCACGGCATTTTCAATGCTGCCGTAAGCGGTCAGCATGATTACCTCGGTACCAGGATATTGTGTTCTAATTTCACGAAGCAGCTGTTTGCCGTCCATTTCCGGCATCATCAGATCGGTAATCACCAGATCATAATGGCTCTGGCTCATTAAGCTGAGCGCGCTGACTCCCGACAGCGCAATGTCTGTCTGATGACCTTTTGCATTCAGGATTACCTTCATTACGTTACAGTAATCCTGTTCATCGTCTACCACCAAGATCTTTAATCCTCGTTTGCTCATCCTGATCTCCCCCATTCTAAATCGGTATTTTTATATAAAAGGTGGTTCCTGTGCCGACTTTACTTTCCGCCTTGATCTCTCCACCCATTTTCTGTACCTCGTTGTATACGATATAGAGTCCAAGCCCGCTGCCCTCTCTCTTCTTTTTTGTCGTGAAGAAAGGATTATAAATTTCATGCATCACTTCAGAAGGAATCCCTCCGCCGTTGTCGCTGACCATCAGTTGCACCGATTGACCATCCTGCTCGCAGAATACCTTAATGACGCCTCGGCCCATGATGGCATCCACCGCGTTCTTAATCAGATTAATCAGAATAAGCTCGAGGGCCTCTACATTGATCAAGGCCAAATTGTCTCCCGTATACTCATATTGCAAATCGATCCTTCGCTCTATCAAAAGACTCCTGTGAAGGTCAAGGGTCGCTCTGATATGCGCATTTAAATTAATTTGTTCCTTCTTATTTGTGGATAGCCTTGAGAAGTTTAAGAGATTGTCAATGATCCTGCTGGATTTCTCCACGGAACGTTCAATGACGGCAATCGCCTCATCCCGGTTGGGATAATCGCTGTAGTCGATCTCCTTCAATACATAACAATAGTTTCGAATCAAACCCAAAGGATTTCTTATCTCATGGGCAACCCCAGCCGCAAGCTGGCCGATGGCGATCATTTTATGGTTTTGCAGCAGTTGCCGTTCCGCATTTCTAGCCTCAGTGACATCCACCATCATCAATAATATCTTCTGGATCTGCTCTTTATTGTTTTTAATTAAAAAGGTATGCACTTCAAATATCTTTTTCCCGACCATGATTTCGTCATCTTTTTCTTTTTCATCCCGGAAGGTTTGAAAGAGAATCGTTGTCAGCTTGTCTCTTTCCTTTTCATCGATCTGCAGGAGGGAAACAAAAGGCATCCCTACCGCCTTATGCCGCTTCAGATCCAAATATTGTGATAACGCCTTATTGATGCTGATTACCATCCCATCTCTGTTCAGTTCCGACAAGTAGTAGGTAACGCCGTCGAAGGTGGTTTGCATTTCATTCTGGCTTTCCACAAGCAGCTCCATACGCTGCTGCAGCTCCTCATAGAGACTCTTATTGGATTGATAGAACATGAAGAAGACGCATAGCACGGCGGTAAAAATAATGAGTATAATAATCCCCATATCCTCCAGTTTATTCCTCATATAAAGCGAATAGGAAATGCCGACCCACTTCCCTTGAAGCTCTGCGATTACTTTTTCATTATCCGTGTGGTAAATTGCATCGTTCAGGATATCAAAGAGAATCATATTGTCCTTCTTGAATGCCAGACATTCGTTTTGTTCATAAAGATAGCCCTGTGCCCGTATCCAGCTTTTACCTATCGCATCCTGACCTAAGGAGGACATCATCGCCGGCTCACTGCCTGCCATTGCATTGCCTTCTCCCTGGTTTGCTCTTTCTATGATTTCTTTCGTGCTACTGCAGAACAAATACCTTGCTCTAGGGAATTCCTTGATCATGGCCGAGTAGGCCGGGCTGTCCCCCACTAGAAGTACGGTGAGTCCTTGCCCGTCTCCGGAATTCTCTAACCCCTTCTTCACCAATAAGACTCCTTTTGTCTTAACGATCGGCATGGTAAATCCTAAATTTTGGTCCTGCTTCGGATTGCGCGTGGATATTGCCGCGTCGAGGTCTTCGCTTTCCAGCATGCTCTCCAAATCCTTTGCAAGAACTGGTAGATACTGCAGCTGGATACCATAGCCGTCCCCGATCCGTTCCATATAATCCTTGATCAGACCCTGCGGATTTCCGGAATCATCAAAATACAGAAGTGGAGCCGAGTCATCGGTGACACCGATGACCAGCGTCTTCTTTTGCTTCAGCCATTCCTTCTGAACCGTATTGAGGGCATCGAGTTCCACTTCTCGGTTCCATACCATGGATCCATCGGAGTTGAGGAAATTATAAAGGCCCATAATCAAAATCGATATGCCAATAAGGCTCGCAAAAATAATATTCCTATTCATCTGAAAATTCCTTTCGGGAATACTCTTCTCCAAAGATCAGCAGCTCTCTTTCTGCACGAGTGACCCTGTAATAGGCGCCTCTTGACCAGAGTGCAAAGAATACTCCGATCAATGCCCACAGCCCGATCAGCATCCATTCGCTGGGCCATTCGAGAGGCATCCCGCTCAGGGATGTATAAAATATAAGGAAGCAGATGCAGAACAGGATCACCAAGACAGCTACATATTCTCCATATTTCACTTTAAAAGGCCGCTCCAGCTCAGGTTCTTTCTTTCGGAGCACCAAAAAAGAGACTGCAACCAAAAGATAAGATAGGACGGAGCCAAAGGCACTTGTGTTCACAAACCAAACCAAGGCATTCTGCCCAAGCAGAGGGGCTGCGACACAGATCCCTCCCACCAGCAGAATCGCCCCTGATGGAGTCTTATATTTCTTGTGTAGCCTGCCGAAAAACGGAGGCAGCATCTTCGCTCTGCCCATGGCAAAAATGATTCTTGTGGAACCGACAATAAATCCATTCCAGCTGGTCATAATGCCGCAGATCCCACCCAGTATCATCAGGTTGCCAAAAACACCGGAGCCATAACAATAGGCCATTGCGTCCGCTGCGGGCACGATGCCCGCATCTCTTACTTCCGGCGGCGCAGAGATGCTGATCCCAATGATGATCATAAAATACCAGCAGGCCGCCATCACGATGGAAACGATAAAAACCTTTGCAATATGACGCAGCGGCAGATTCATTTCCTCCGCGGATTGCGGAATAACGTCAAAGCCAACAAACATGGATGGTACCATGAGAAGAACTGCAATAAGCCCCTTTCCATTGTTAATGGTAAAGGAAATGTATTCAGTGCTGCCAAAGGCAATTCCTCCAAAGATAAAAATCAAGCCAACTAAGAATAAAAAAGAGGTCGCCATGACCTGAAAAATGGCCGTCGGTCTTGCCCCAAAGAAATTGAGAAGCAGCAGAACCAGTGCGCCGATCATTCCGACCGCAGACCAGGACCCATATACTGAATAGCCCGCTACATCCCAGAGATGCCACACCTTAGGGATGGGGAGAATATAATCGATGGCGGTAGCCAGTGCGATGCCTTCCCAGGCTGCAACTCCAATATATGCAAAAGAGATCGCCCAACCGATCAGCCAAGCCATCCCTTGTCCCATCGCCCGGTATGCGTAAACCATCTCTCCTCCGGCAAGCGGGAGGGCTGCCGTCATCTCGGCATAGGTCAATCCGACAAAAATACAGATCACCGCTCCAATGGCAAACGCAATCAGAGAGCCGAACATTCCCGCTTCATGGATCCAGAAACCGGAAAGAACAACCCAGCCCCATCCGATCATCGTACCGAAGGCAAGAGTTAAAACATCGGTTCTTCCCAGTACCCTTTTAAAGCTGTGATTATCTTCCTGCATCAAGTCACATCCTTTGCTTTGATACTACCATTTAATCATAAAACACAGTAAACTTACAGTCTACTTTTTATTATAAATTAAAAAAGTGTAACTGTACGGAATCAAAAAAAATATGCTGCAGCAATATTAAATAGGGCTGCAGCATATTTTCCTACTGTTGTAAGTGTTACTTCTTCAGATAGTCTTTTCTGGCATACTCCTCACCGAAGATCAGGTATTCTCTTTCTTGTGAGGATACCGGTCCTATAGAAGCCTTTGCAACCAAAGCCAATATCACTCCCAATATAATCCAGAATAATACGAATGCCCATTCATACGGCCATACCAATGATCCAGGACCAAATGGCAGGTAAAGTGAAATAAAGAACAACGCGACGACGATCGCACCGGTTCCCACAATTTTTGGATATTTGTTCTTATATGGTCGATTGAGTTCAGGCTCATTCTTACGAATAAATATGAATGAGATGGAAACCATCAGATATGCTACTACAGTACCGAAGGATGCAGTATCTACAAACCAAACCAACGCATTCCTTCCCATAAGCGGTGTGATGATACAGATGATTCCTGTGAGAAGAATTGCTGCAGTTGGTGTCTGATATTTTGGATGAACTCTTCCGAAAATAGCCGGAAGCATCTTCGCTCTGCCCATTGAGAATATAACTCTGGACGCTCCGATAAAGAAGCCGTTCCAACTGGTAACGATACCGCAAAGCGCACCGATGATCATGATTTTGCCCCAGACAGGTGATCCGAATGCGTAGGCTACGATTTCTGCAATTGGCACACTCTCTGAAAAGCTGCTTCTGATTTCCGCCGGTGCAGAGAGGGAAGCGGCAAGGATCATAAGGATGTACCAGGCTGCACCCATCAGAATTGCAATAAAGACAACCCCTGCAATCTGTTTTGGAGGGATATTCATCTCTTCAGCAGATTGTGGAATCACGTCAAATCCAACAAACATGGATGGCGCCATCAGTAAAACAGCAATAATGCCTGCCCAAGGGCCGACCCCTTCAGCGACTCCGGTGAAAAGCGGCGCCAGATTGGCTGTGCTGCCCATAAAAGCCCCTCCGGTAACAAAAATAATACCCGCCAGGATCAGCCCTGCTGTTCCAACTGTTTGGAATACTGCAGACTGCTTGATGCCTAGTATATTGATCATTGTTATGACCGCAGCACCTACGATGCCCACTAGAGACCAAGTCAAATATACAGTGCTGCCGTTGATGGTCCAAAGTGCAATCGCCTGCTCAAATGGAACCAAATAGTTGATTGCCGTTGAGATCGCGATTCCCTCCCAGGCTGCTACGCCAATATAGGCCAGACAAATTGCCCAGGCTGTAAACCAAGCCCAGAAGTATCCAAGTCCACGGTATGCAAATACCAGTTCTCCTCCTGCAAGAGGAAGTGCCGGGGTGAGCTCAGCATAGGTTGCACCGACAAACAAGCATAGCACTGTTGCAATCAGAAATGCGATGATCGCACCCAGAACGCCTGCGCTCGAAACCCATCCGGCGGTCAACATAACCCAGCCCCAACCAACCATCGTACCAAACGCCAGCGCCAGAATGTCTCTTCGACTTAGCACTTTGCTCAGGCTTTCACGTTGTACTGTTTCATTGCTCATAAAAAAACCTCCTTCGTTTCATAAAAAAAATAGATAACTCCAGTTGACAGGTTTTTATAGAGCAAATTATATGCCAAAGCATAAATGGCTTGAAATGCTACAAAATATTTCAGAATATTTAATATAATGAAATAATTATAGAAATAAATTTCCCAAACTCTGCGAAATAAAATTCCGAAATTGATCAGAGAAAGAAGATCACGGTATCCAATAGGAAGAGTGGGATCAGGATACAGACAGACCAGCCCATGTATCCGAAAAAGCTTGGCATTTTGATTCCGTTTTCGGAGGCGATGCATCTGACCATAAAGTTTGGTGCATTCCCTATGTAGGTATTAGCGCCCATGAATACTGCACCCGCCGAGATCGACAGAAGCATTTCAGGCGCGATGACGCCCACCGTTGTCGCTAATCCTTCCGTAAACCCAAGAGAGCCTGCCGTTGTGAGAAAGACCAGGTAGGTGGGGGCATTATCAAGGAAGGATGACAAAACGCCCGTTGCCCAGAAGAACTCCGCCGGGGAGGTAAGTCCCAATGACGCTCCATGGGCTTTCAATAAAGCCAGCGCAGGAATCATGGTGATAAAAATTCCGATGAATAATGTGGCAACCTCATTGATACAAGCCCAGCTGAAACAGTTGTCTGCTCTGATTGCTTTTTTTGTGGTCTTCATGGAAAGGAATGCCGCAAACAGGATAATCGCCATTTGAATCAAGCTGCTATAGGCTATTACGATGCCACCGTAGATATGAATTCCGTAAAGCACACCTGTGCTCTGGTCCGCGAACGCTTCCATAGAAGGCAGCACCCCGCTGAGAATCACAGCGCCGACAATCATTCCCATGTAAATAAAATTATGCTTTCCTTGTATGCGCAATGGTATTTTCGTCTCCCACATGCCCATATCCTCATGTGATCTGCCGTCAGCCAGCTCCTTTTTATAATAATGGTGATCAATCAAGTATAAAACGGTCAGCAGAATAACTACGTTCAGCAGCATCATGGGGAATAGTTTCATGGTCCAGAAGAAGGGTACTCCTCGTAAAAATCCTAGGAATAAAGGCGGATCTCCCACCGGAGTTAAACAACCCCCGATATTGGAAACCAGAAAGATAAAGAATACGATTACATGGGTTTTTTTCCTGCGCCATTGATTTGCCCTGATCACAGGCCTGATCATGAGCATGCTTGCTCCGGTTGTCCCTACCCAGCTGGCCAGTAGTGTGCCGATCAGTAGCAGTACAAGGTTCACCTTTGGTGTACCTGCAAGGTTTCCCCTCAGTATGATTCCTCCGGCTACAACAAACAGGCCGAATAACAACACAATGAAAGGAAGGTAGTCCAGAAGCACGATCTCAAGAAGATTAAATACAAGGGCATTTCCGCCGAATGCAACCCCAAAGGGAATCAGGAACGCCACGGACCAAAAGATCACAACCTTCAACATGTTGTGCTCCCACCATGTTGGCTTTATCAGTGGAAACACTGCGATAGACAGTAGCATTCCTACGAAAGGCAGAACGCTCCAGAGCGGAAGCAGCTCCCCGAGATTATGGCCATCGGAGTCCCCCTCTGCAAATACAACAATGCTTCCCCATAAGGTCAGCAAAGCAGCAATCAGTACAATACGAATCAAATTATTTTTTTTCACAACAAAAGCTCCTTTCACGAATCATGTATCCATGAGTAATATAAAAGCAATTCTTATGCCAATTTTTCGTTTAGTATTATTGAACGAAAAAACAGACTCTCTTGAGGCTGCATGCCTTAGAGAGTCTGTTACTTTTTGAATTATATGCACAATTGTTGATGCATGCTTACATCATGCCGCCCATGCCGCCCATGCCGCCGCCCATTGGAGGCATCATTGGTTCGTCTTTCTTGATTTCCACCACGCCGGCTTCTGTCGTCAACAGCATAGCGGAAGCGGAAGCAGCGTTTTGAAGTGCGGATCTGCTGACCTTTGCAGGATCAACAATACCGGCTTTGATCATGTTTTCATATACTTCAGTCGCCGCATTGAAGCCAACGCCGGTCTCGCTGTTCTTGATCTCAGCAACAACGACAGAGCCTTCAAAGCCTGCATTTTCAGCAATCTGTCTTACCGGCTCTTCCAGTGCTCTCATGATAATCGCTGCACCGGTTTTCTCATCTCCCACGAGACTTTCAAGATATTTCTGAACTGCAGGAATTGCATTTACAAAAGCAACGCCGCCGCCGGGAACGATCCCTTCTTCTACTGCTGCTCTGGTTGCATTCAGTGCATCTTCGATTCTCAGCTTTCTTTCCTTCAGTTCTGTTTCGGTAGCCGCTCCAACCTGGATGACAGCTACACCGCCGGATAACTTGGCAAGTCGTTCCTGAAGTTTTTCTCTGTCAAAATCGGAAGTGGTTTCTTCAATCTGCGCTTTAATCTGAGAAATTCTAGCTTTGATTTCTGCAGGATCTCCTGCACCGTCAACGATAACGGTGTTTTCCTTGTTCACCTTTACGGTGTTCGCTGTTCCAAGCATATCAAGGGTTGCTTCCTTCAGGTCATAGCCCAGCTCCTCGGAAATTACCGTACCACCGGTGATCGCAGCAATATCTGCCAGCATCGCTTTTCTTCTTTCACCAAAGCCCGGCGCTTTTACGGCGACACAGTCAAAGGTTCCTCTTAGTTTATTGACAACCAACGTAGGGAGTGCTTCTCCTTCAACATCTTCAGCGACGATCAGCAGTTTTCTTCCCTGCTGAACGATCTGCTCCAGGATCGGAAGAAGTTCCTGAATATTGGAGATTTTTTTATCTGTGATCAGAATATATGGATTCGCAAGTACCGCTTCCATCTTTTCCGCATCGGTTACCATGTAAGCAGATAAATATCCTCTGTCAAACTGCATGCCTTCAACGACTTCCAGCGTGGTTCCCATGGATTTGGATTCTTCCACGGTGATCACACCATCTTTTCCAACCTTTTCCATCGCCTCTGCAATGAGTCCACCGATTTCTGCATCTCCGGCAGAAACGGAAGCTACCTGCGCAATACTTTCCTTAGTTTCTACGATGTGTGCAAGACTCTTGATCTCTTCTACTGCGATATCAACCGCACCTTTGATTCCTCTTTTCAGAACCATTGGGTTTGCGCCCGCAGCAACATTTTTAAATCCTTCTTTGATTATGATTTGAGCAAGAAGCGTAGCTGTGGTTGTTCCGTCTCCGGCGATATCATTTGTTTTTGTTGCAACTTCTTTTACAAGCTGAGCGCCCATGTTTTCAAAGGCGTCCTCCAGTTCGATTTCTTTTGCAATGGTAACTCCATCATTGGTAATCAATGGTGAGCCAAATTTCTTATCTAGAAGAACATTTCTTCCTTTTGGTCCAAGTGTGATTTTTACTGTATTCGCAAGCTGGTCAACCCCTGCCTGCAATTTTCTTCTGACGTCTTCGCCATAGTTAATTTCTTTTGCCATGTTTCCTATCTTCCTTTCCAATTCGTTTCGTTTCGTTTTTTACCCTACAATCGCGAGAATATCTCTTTGAGATACGATGGTATAGTCTTCGCCTTCAACCTTAATCTCAGTTCCTGCATACTTTGAGAATATGACCACATCTCCTGCTTTCACTTCCATGGGGATGGTCTTACCGTCTTCTGTTGCTCCAGGGCCTACTGCAAGCACTTCGGCCATCTGAGGCTGTTCCTTCGCCTGACCCGGCAGTACGATGCCGCTTTTTGTTTTTTCCTCTGCCTCTAATCGTTTAATAACAACTCTGTCGCCTAATGGTTTGATGTTCATTCTTTTCAATCTCCTCTCCTTGCTTGTTATTTGTGCACAAATTTTTTATCGTTATTTTATCATTGACTTGTTAGCACTCATTATTGGTGAGTGCTAAGTCTAATTTAATACTTGGGGGTTCAATTGTCAATAGTTTTTTGCTAAAAATTTCTTTCTATTTTTATAATTTCTATAAAAAAGCGGTCTCGATCGCGATGAAAAGCCACGGCAAAAATATCGCCGGTATCATATTGGCAACCTTGATTTCCTTGACTTCCAGGAAGTTAAATCCCAGCGCTGCAATGAGCAGGCTGCCCACTGCGGACATCTCCGTTATAATCTCGGGCGTCAGCCAATCCTTGATATAGCCTGCGCCCAGCGCAATCGCGCCCTCGTACAGGAAGACCGGCACAGCTGAGAAAGCAACCCCGATCCCCATTGTGGATGCAAATATGATGGCGATGACACCGTCCAGGATGGACTTCGCGTAGAGCATCTCATGATTTCCCATAAGACCACTTTGCATTGCGCCCACAATGGCCATAGAGCCGGTGCAAAACAGGATGCTGGAGGTAACAAAGCCTTTGGCAAAGTTCCCTTCACCGAAGCCGAACTTCTTTTCCGCCCACAAGCCAAATTCATTCATTGCTTTGTGGATATTGATCCATTCTCCGATTATGCTTCCTGCGACCATACTGACGATAAGAAGCATGATCCTCTTATTATCCATCGCTCCGGCGATTCCTATGTACAGAATAGATAAGCCAATGGCCTTTTTAATAATTTCCTCAAACCTGCCCGACAGACCTTTTACGAAAAATTTACCTGCCAAAGCACAGATAACGATCACAATTCCATTTACGATTGGTCCTAACATTCTGAACGATCCCCCTTGCGGCTATTCATTTCTCTCGCATAGTAGAATAAATACTGCTGCGCTATGCCCCCATACGCACCGAAATGTTCCGTGGCGTATTCCTGCATCTTTTTCACGTTTCCTTCTTCTATATGGTACACCTGATTCATGACCCTTTTGATCCATACATCAAGGGGAAAGCTATCATATTTCTCCATGGAAAACAGCATGATGCAGTTTGCCACCTTTGGCCCTACTCCACTTAGGCTGAGCAGGTATTCATAGGCTTCCTTCGCCGACGCCTTGCCAAGGATCTCCAGCGTCCTTCCGTCATCTGCTGCGATCTGCTTTGCAGTCTCGACGATATACTTAGCCCGATACCCCAGCCTGCATGGCTCCAGCTCCTGCGGTCTCAGTCCTGCCAGATCTTCCGCCGTCGGAAAAGCATACTGCATTCTTCCCTTATAATTGCCCAGCGGTTTGCCGTAGGCGGTACAAAGACCCTCCACACATTTCCTGATCCTTGTGATATTATTGTTCTGGGATAGGATAAACGAAATCAAGGTTTCCCATTTATCCTGCTGTAAGATCCGCATACCATGGCCAAAGCGTATGGCATTTTCCATGTCGGGATCCTTTTCGGATAGCTTCCTCTTAATTACTCCATAGTCCCGATCCAAATCCAAATAATCCT
>Ga0366801_1051_pt1 | contig 15421 bp, 15 predicted proteins | sample BONcelN113001E15_FD_207033 | JGI IMG/M metagenome (GOLD analysis project Ga0366801, IMG submission 207033) | Enriched cells from coal bed in the Powder River Basin, Montana, United States - BONCAT cells N11 rep3 HSBNCT.N11.300.1.E15 ... | reverse complement strand
CTCACCCCTGCAAATGTTCCAACCCCAAATGTATTACTCAAACGGAGCACTATCTTCCAAACTTATTTTCAGAAGCAGGTGATATGCTTGAATGCAGATATTGTGACGGGCGAACCCTCATCTGAACAAAAACTCATTTTAGTACTGTTCGGTTCCCCGCGGAAAAACGGTTTTACCGCCAGATTGCTGGACGAGTTTTTGGCACCGCTGGAGGATGCGGCCGAAATAAGAATCATTGATTCTTACCAGTACGGGATTAAGCCATGCACGGCGTGTGACTTCTGTACCCGCGCGGAAGCCTGTTCGCAGGATGATTTTGATGAGCTTGACGCTCTGATTCGCCGTGCGGATGTAATTGTTGTTGCCACCCCTGTTTATACACTCAGTTTTCCGGCTCCGCTTAAGGCAATTGTAGACCGTACGCAGCGTTATTTTTCCGCACGGTTTTCCATCGGTGTGAATCCGCCGATTTCAAAACATAAAACCGGCGTTCTGCTTGTTACAAGCGGTTCGCAGAATCCCGACGGCGCACATATTATTTCGCGCCAGCTCAGAATGATCTTTTCTGTAATGAACACTTCACTGGACAATGAAGTCGTCTGGACCAACACCGATTTCAGCGATGGGGAAACAACGTTTGAGGCGGTACGCGAGCAGGCGCGCAACCTTGCGCTTGCTATCAAATGTGAATTGTGATATCATAAAGTGTAGCATTATTATTTGGGAGGACTAAAATATGTCAGGCCATTCAAAATGGAATAATATCAAACGCAAAAAAGAAAAAACCGACGGCGCAAAGGCAAAAGTATTTACAAAAATTGGCCGTGAACTAGCCGTAGCTGTAAAAGAAGGCGGCGGTCCGGATCCGAACGTTAACTCAAAATTAAAAGATTGCATTGCCAAAGCGAAAGCAGCTAATGTGCCGAATGAAAATATCGAGCGCATTATCAAAAAAGCGGCCGGTGACGGCGATGATACAAAATACGAAAACATTACATATGAAGGATACGGCCCGAACGGTGTCGCAGTCATTGTGGAAACTTTGACGGACAACCGTAATCGTACCGCCGGTGATGTTCGCCATTATTTTGACAAAAATGGCGGTAACCTCGGCACCAGCGGCTGTGTGTCCTTTATGTTCGCCCAAAAGGGCGTTATCATCATCGAAAAAGAAGGGCTGGAAGAGGATAAAGTCATGGAAGACTGCCTCGAAGCCGGCGCTTCCGATTTTCAGGCTGATGAGGACGTGTTCGAGATTTACACCGAACCGGATGATTTCAGCGGCGTGCTTGATGATTTGGAAAAGAAAGGCTATGAATTTGTCTCCGCCGAAGTCGAAATGGTGCCGAATACCTACACTGCTTTGACTGACGAAGAGTCGATTACCAAGATGCAGCGTCTGCTCGATGCCCTTGATGACAACGACGACGTCCAAAATGTTTGGAACAATTGGGATAATCCGGACTCGGATGACGAAGAATAATAGAATAATTTTCCATATTGTACGAAATTGGAGGAAGCAACATGACTGGCTCTGACAATCTGTGCATGAACTGTATGTCCGATACAGCAGGCAAAACTGAATGCCCGAACTGCGGCTTCCGTTCTGCTGAGCCTCAAACGAGCCATGCACTTCCATACAGGACGAAGCTGCAAACAAGGTATCTCATTGGGCGTGCCAAGCAGAGCAACGGCGAAGGAATCACTTATATTGGCTATGATACCGTTCTGAATATTCCTATTGAGCTTCGTGAATTTTTTCCGCAAACCCTGTGTGAACGGGCCGACGGTAGTGCGGATGTCCGCGTACTGGGCGGCAGCGAAATTATCTTCGGAGAATGTTTGTCTAACTTTTTAAACTATTCAAGGGAAATCGCCCATATGCGCGAACTTTCCGCAATCGTACAGATTTATGATATTTTTGAAGAGAATCATACCGCGTATACGGTTTCGGAATGGAACGAAAGTATTACACTGCGCTATTTTGTTGAGCGCAGCGGCGGCAGTCTTAGCTGGAATGCCGCGCGTCAGCTGTTTATGCCGGTGCTGTCCGCACTGAGTGCGATTCACGCCGCCGGAATTCGGCACCTTGGCATTTCACCGGATACCTTGTATATCATAAAGGACGGCAAAATGAAGCTCGGCGGATTTTGCATCAGCGCAGTGCGCCGCATGGATACCGACCTTCCGCCGGACATGGTTTCGGGCTGTGCTGCCATTGAACAATATGTGATGGATTATGTACCGAACGAAGCGACCGATGTGTACGGCTTTGCCGCTTCTTTGTTTTTTACACTGACGGGCACGATACCGCAGGACGCCTTAAAGCGTCGCGTCGATTCGCGGCTGCTGATTCCGACAAGCATTATGCGGAGCCTGCCGCCCCACGTGGTAACGGCAATGGCCAACTCGCTTCAGGTTTCACCGGATAAGCGCACGCCCACTTTTGAACGCATGCGTGCGGAGCTTTCCGCTGCACCGACCGTAACGGCGGCTTTGGAGGAAACTCAGCGTTTGGGGCACATTGAGCCAAGTTATTCTCCTGAACCGAAGGTACGGGAGGAGAAAAAAGGCGTGCCGAATTTTGTTTGGGTGATTCTTTCCTGTGTGCTGGCTTTAATTGTGTTCACCGTGGTGGGAATTATTTGGATTTCCAATACGGGTGATGCCGGAGCCGCAGCACAAGCTTCCCAAACATCTCAAGTGGATTCTTCAATCGAAAGCGAACTGAACAGTATGCTGTCATCGGCCGAGTCTTCCGATCCCAATATGATAGCGGCACCGGATTTGACGGGGCAGAATTTTGAAGATTTAAAGAATTCATCCTCTTCCGCATCGGAGAATCAGGACTATCAGGTGCTGCTTTCCACAAAGCAATTCAGCGATACGGTACCGGAAGGCTGCATCATCTCACAGTCCCCTGCACCGGGCACCAAAATGGCTAAGGGAGCGGAGATTGTAGTGATTGTCAGCGAAGGCGCTGCGGTACGCACACTGCCGTCAATTACAGGAAAAACACTTTCACAGGCTTCCGAAGCGGTTACGTCTGCCGGATTTATCCCAACAAAAGTTGAGGAATACAGCAGCACGGTTGCAATGGGCGTAGCGATTGGCTATCAGAGCGTAAAAGAAGGCAGCCAAATGGCGTACGGTTCCCAGGTGGTTATGGTAATCAGCAAAGGCCCGGATCCGAGCCTTTCATCGGAGACTGCTTCTTCTCAGGCATCGCAGGTTTCTGCGGCAGCTCAATAATTTAAAAGTAACGGCTCAGAACAAATTCGTTCTGAGCCGTTTTTCTGTCTTATCAGAATGCAATGTCGTTTTCATCATCATATTCATCTGATTTAGGGTATTGGTTTCCACTGTTGTTTCCAATGTTCAAACCACCCTTGACAGGTGAAAATAAAAATCCAACAATAATTCCTAAAAGAAGCATTGCTGTGGACAGAAGAAACCCTGTACTTTTTTTCATGATAATCAACTCCATTTAAATGATAAACTGATTGTAAATCATTTTAAAAAAGAAAACAAGGATGGATTATCTTTCTTTCTTTAGTCATCGATTTCCTAAATCAATTCGGAGCAGCTTTGCAGCGTTCTTCCAGTAAATATTTTCTTTATCTGAGCAGCGAAGCTGCGTCTTTTCAATGTAATCAAATTCATCACAGGCACGGCTCCATGGGCAGTCGCTTCCAAACAGAATCCGTTCGGACCCGTGTTTGTTTACAATATGTTCGAACTGCTCCGGTGGGCAAAACCGCGCGGACATTGCCGTGTCAAACATGATGTTCTTTCCGGCTAACAGTCTCTCCACTTCGTCATACATTGCCATACCGCCCATGTGCGCCAGAATCATTTTCATATGCGGAAACATATTCGCAACTTTAATCGCCGCGGCAGGGGAGGCGTGCACCACGTCCAGCGAATACGGGTCACGCCCGGCATGGAATGTCACGGGCAGTTCAAGCTCGGAAATTGCATCGTAAATGGGGAACATCTTCGGTTCATCAATAAAAAAGTTTTGGTAATCCGGGTGAAGCTTTACGCCGCTCAGCCCAAGGGCCTTGATACGGTGCAGTTCATCCACAGCGTCCGGCGCATCCGGGTGTACAGAGCCAAAGCAGCGGATGCTTTCGCTTTGTACCGAAGATGCCCAGTTGTTAATTGACGTTTGCTGTGTCGGCTTGGTAGCTATATTCAGCGCAGCACAGAAGTCAACGCCCCATTCACGAAGTTTTTCTCTGGTACCGTCCACCGTACCGTCAGTGTGATACCGGCACTTGCAGGCAAGGGCCAGACTGTTCAGCGCTCTTTCGGCAATTTGGTCGGGGAACATGTGCACATGCATATCAATCAGCATTTTAAACCTCCAAAAAAGGACGGACGCAGTTCACCTGCGTCCGTCCTGATTGTTAAGTTGCCGGCAGCAAAAAATCAGTCGCTGCTGAAGGGAAGCAGTGCAAGATGACGGGAGCGTTTAATCGCAATTGTCAGTTCACGCTGATGGTGTGCGCAGGTGCCGGTTACTCTGCGAGGCAGAATCTTTGCTCTCTCAGAAATAAAACGGCGAAGCTTCGCAACATCCTTATAATCGATTGTGTCAACTCTGTCAACACAAAAACTGCAAACCTTTTTGCGGGTTTTACGTCCACCGGGACGGCGGTCTCTGTCTTGTCTGTCATTTCTATCATTTCTATCGGCCATGGCAAAAAGCCTCCTTTTCTCATCAATAATTCATTTTGTGGGGAAAACTTAGAACGGCAGATCGTCGTCCGAAGGAATTTCCTCAAAATCACCTGTGTCACCGCTCGAATAAGCGGGAACAGGCTGCTCGGGATTCGCGTCTGTTCTTGAATGATAACTGCCCGGCGCCGCGGCGCCATCGCGCTTTGACTCAGCAAAATGGACATTATCGGCAACAATTTCAAACGCTTTGCGCTTATTCCCGTCTTTGTCAGTGTAGGAGCGTGTCTGGATAGAACCCTGCACGGCAACCAGTTGACCTTTACGGAAATATTTGCACACAAAATCAGCAGTGTTACGCCATGCGACGATATCAATAAAGTCCGCCTGACGATCTGCCCCCGATTTTACGTAGGAACGATCAACCGCGATTGTAAAACTTGTTACAGATATGTCGTTTGTTGTGTGTCTAAGCTCAGGGTCAGCAACAAGTCTGCCCATTAAAACAGCGACGTTGAGCATTCAAATCACGCTTCCTTCTTAGCTTCTTTCTTTATGATGAGAGAACGAAGGACACCATCGGTAATCTTGTAGATTCTGTCGAGTTCTGCTGTGAACTCAGGAGCACTTGTGAAGTTGATCAGGGTATAGTAGCCATCGTCCTGCTTCTTGATCGGGTATGCAAGTCTGCGCTTGCCCCACTCGTCAATCGTGTCGATCGTACCGTTTGCCTCAATCAAATCCTTGAACTTCTGAACCATTGCTGTGATTCCGTCCTCACCCAATGTTGTGGAAAGGATGAATACGGTCTCGTAGGAATTCTTTACATCTGACATTATTTGCACCTCCTTTTGGACTATAGGCCCCGAAATGGATTCGGAGCAAGGATAATAAAGCCGAAATAACGGCTTAACAGAGTAATTATATCAGTTAGGACATATTAAGTCAAGAATGAATTTACAGCGTGCTGCAAATCTCTTTTAAATAAGAACGGAATTCCACGCCGATATCCGGGTGATTCAGCGCAACTTCCACCTGAGCCTGCATGATTCCGAATTTATTACCCATGTCGTAGCGTTTTCCGGTGTAGTCTACCGCAATCATTCCAGAGCTGCGCGCCAAGGTGCACATGGCGTCGGTAAGCTGAATTTCACCGCCCGCACCCGGGTCAGTCTTGTCCAGAATATCAAAAATATCCGGTGTCAGAATGCAGCGGCCGAGGATGGAATAAAGAGACATGATTTTATCGGGAGACGGTTTTTCAATCATATCAGTGCAATTGAAGTAGTTGTCGTGAATATTTTCGACTTTAAGTGAACTGTACTTGGTAATTGCTTCGGCTGTTACTTGTTTTACGCCCAGAACCCCTTTACCGAACTCCTCGTAAGCCCGGATGAGCTGGCCGCAGGCCGGATCTTCGCCAATGATTACATCGTCGCCGTAAAGCACGGCAAAGGGCTCGTTTCCGACAAAAGAACGGGCACAGTTAACCGCATGGCCAAGGCCGCGCGTTTCTTTCTGGCGCACAAAATAAATATTTGCCTTATGTGAAATGTCGACGATTTCCTTCAGAATTGCTTCCTTTTCCGTGCCGCCGCTGGTCAGTTTTGCCTCTAGTTCGGGCACACGGTCAAAGTGGTCTTCAATCAGACCTTTTCCGCGGTTTGTGATAATTAAAATATCCGTAATGCCGGAATGCACCGCTTCTTCAACAATATATTGGATAGCCGGCTTGTCGACAATCGGCAGCATTTCCTTTGGCATGGATTTTGTGGCTGGCAGTACCCTTGTTCCAAGTCCTGCTGCCGGAATTACGGCTTTGGTAACTTTCAATTTGCACAACTCCTAAAAATTTATTATATTGCGGGTATGTACATGATGATTGTATAACAAATTAAAATACAGATTGCCAGTGCGGTGTTTACGCCGCCCTGCTCCTGCAGCCGAATTGCCGCATCCGCCGGAAGCTGAGTTTCCTCACGGATTCTGCTGATTTTAGTTACACAATGTTTCAGGTACCACTTGTTTCCGTAAAATCCGACTACGAGCATAATAATAAACTCAATAATCAAAATAATAGTCGGTATGCTCAACCAGACAAGCTGCTCGGTCGGCTGTTGTAAAAGAAGATCATAAAGCTTACCGATTTGATCCGCCGTGGACATTGTTTCGCCGGTAATTCCCGCCTGCTGCATCAAAGGTTCCATAAACGGCATCACAAGAAAAGTTGAAATATAGGATGAAGCTAAATTCAATGCAAGCATGATGAAGGTTAAAATTGCACCGAGCTTGTATTGCTTGCGGTAAAGCAGCCATCCGCCAGAGAACAGGAATGCGCTGAAGTTAAAACGGTTACGTCCAAACTTTTTCATGTTCATGAACGCGGGCAAATAATACTGTGTATTGTTCTGCACCAGTTTTGCCACATCGCCGGCGGGAATATCGTCAATCGGTTCATTCGGATTGACTCCGCCCATCGGATCAAAAATAAATGGAATCTGCTGGTTTGGGTATCCTCCCTGTGGGAAGCCGCCCGGTTGGTTCGAATTAAATGGCGAACCGTTTTGGGGGAATCCTCCCGTCGGCGGAAAGCCTCCGTTTTGCGGAAAGCCGTGAAAATCCTGCTGATTTACGGTAAGGGATTGTCCGCAATGATCGCAAAACAGAGCGCTTTCCGAATTCAGGCTGCCGCAGCGCGGGCAGTGCTTGCCATCCTCTGTGCGCGCAGCAGCCGGCTTTGGCGGTGCCCATGCATCGGGGGTGCCGTGTTTATCTGCAAAAACGCAATAACCGGTCTGTAAATAGCAGTCACGATGATAGGGAGCGCCGCAGTCCGGGCATACCACAATATCATCTTTAGCGGTAAAAGGCTTTCCGCAAACCGGGCAATTTAATCCGGTATAGTCAATCATAGCTTATCCTCCTGTTAAAATGTTTCCATGTATGATATTCTATTGTATCTAATTTTTATAAAAACTTCAATGATTATTGAATAAGTTTTCATCTGATTCATAATTATGGGCAAAGGAAGACCGCACCTAAACCGGGTCGAAGGAACAAAGGTCCCGAAGTTATTCTTTACAATACTATGGAAATAATTTATAATTAATTAGTTAAGACTAAATAAATAAGATAACTTTAAAGGATGATACGATGCTGCAATTTGAAGAATTAAGGCTTTCGCTGCAGGTATTTGAACCCGACCTCAAAGACTTGGCCGAAGCGCTCGGGATTGACAGAATGGGCCAGGAAATCGCAAAGCTAGACGAGAAGGCTGCGCAGCCCGGATTTTGGGATGACATGAGCGTTTCTCAAAAAACACTACAGCGTTCCAGTATGCTGAAAAATAAGATTGCTGCTTATGAGCGTTTAAAAAGCGCATACGGGGATACACTCGCATTGATAGAGCTTGCTAATGAAGAAGAGGACCTTTCTCTTTTGCCCGAAGCGCAGGAGGAAATGCAAAAATTTCAGTCGGAGTTGGAAGCACAGCGCCTTTCCACTTTGCTTACCGGCGAATACGACAGCAAGAATACTATTTTAACATTTCACGCAGGGGCGGGCGGCACGGAAGCTCAGGATTGGGCTGAAATGCTTTTCCGCATGTACAATCGCTGGGGTGAGCGCCACGGTTACAAGGTAAGTACCCTTGACTATCTGGACGGGGAAGAAGCCGGGCTGAAAAGCGCAAGTATTCTGATTGAGGGCTTGAACGCCTACGGCTTTTTGAAAAGTGAAGCCGGGGTGCATCGCCTTGTGCGCGTTTCTCCGTTTGATGCTTCCGGAAGGCGTCATACTTCTTTCGCGTCACTGGAAGTCATGCCGGAAATTGACGAAGACAGCGATGTGGAAATTAACCCCGATGACATTAAAATGGATGTTTACCGTGCAAGCGGCGCCGGCGGACAAAAGGTAAACAAGACCTCCTCTGCGGTCCGTTTAACACATATTCCGACCGGAGTTGTCGTCGCCTGTCAGGTGGAACGCAGCCAATACCAAAACCGCGATGTTGCAATGAAAATGCTGAAATCCAAATTGGTTGAAATCAAAGAGCGCGAAAATTTGGAACGTATTGAGGATATTAAAGGGGAACAAAAGGAAATCGGATGGGGTTCCCAAATCCGGTCCTATGTTTTCATGCCCTATACCCTTGCAAAAGACCACCGTACCGGCTTTGAATCCGGTAACATCAACGCCGTGATGGACGGCGATATAGACGGGTTTATCAATGCTTATTTAAAAGCGCAGAGCCTTGATACACTGGGTAAGGCAAACAATAATTAGCAGAAAAATGCAGCTGTCAGCTGCATTTTTTTATTTATTACAATATTGAAATTGTTTATTTCTTTATCAGTACTTTATTTAAAAAAATAAACGGCATATAATAAGGAACAATCCAGACTTTAAATTCAGTATTCTTCACAGAACTGAAAGGTCGTGTTCCTTATGTTACGTCGTCGTAAAATACTTATTCCGCTTGTTTGCATTGCGGTGTGTGCCGCAATTGTAATCCCCGCTGTCTGTGCACCAAAAGTGACAGTTCAGGGCAGAGCGGGGAACTCTTCAAAAGCTCCTTCAATGGTGAACAGGTTAATTCATTTTGCGGGTAATGCCATTGCACCTTCCAAATCAAAACTTCCCGCCGCCTTTATTAAGCTGCAAAACGAATATAATCTTGTTGCAATTCCAACTTATGACGGTTCCTATCAGCTGACTCACCCGAAGGTGCTTTATTTTCCAAAAGGGTGGAATGGGTACCGGTATTGGATGTCCATGACGCCTTATCCGTATGAGCATGATTGGTATGAAAATCCGTCCATTGTCGTTTCCAATGACGGAAAAACATGGGCAGTTCCCGCGGGACTGAAAAATCCGGTCACCGGGCTTCCGCCGGATGTGAAAGCCGGCGGCCATTATTCCGACCCGCATATCGTAATGAACGGGAATACGATGGAGCTTTGGTATCGATATAACCCGGCAATGGCCCCAAAAACAAAATATCGGCGCCCGAATAATAGTATTAACATTTATTACCGCAAAACCTCCAAGGACGGTATCCACTGGACTGCGGGCCAAAAGCTGTTGGAAAGCAGTGACGGCCATTTAAGTCTTTGTGTAAACTACGAAAGCGGGCTTTATAAAACATGGTATGCAACATATGGCGGCGATCTTTATACCACTGACAGTAAGAATGCCCTCGATTGGTCGGCGCCTGTCCACTGCACGGTGCCTTTGCCGGAAGGCTATGAACCGTATCATCAGGATATGATCCATTACGGTTCGGAATATTATTTGTTGCAGACTGCTGAAAAAACATCGAACTATACGTTCCAGTTGTTTCTTTTGAAATCAGAGGATGGCATTCATTTCAGCGGAGCCCAACAGCTGTATCCTAATAAAAACATGGCACTTTGGAAGAATGTTTCGTTTTACCGCAGTACCCTGTTTGTGAAGGATAATAAAATTAATCTGTATGTTTCTATGATTATACCGCACTTGAAGTGGTTTGTGACGCAGATGACGATTCCGCTGCCAAAGTCTGTTCCGAGTATGAAGCCAACAACCAAAGGTACTGTGAAAATATAGAAAATATAAATTAAAATGATATAATGTATTATCAAAGAAATGGGGGAATGAATTTTCATTCCCCCATTTCTTATATTTATATGTTCATCATTCTTTTTTGCAGCCGGTTGTCCCTGCCGCAGAAGGTGACGCGTACGTAATTTCCCATAATTCTGGACGCAAAGCGCTCCGTATAGCGTTCCTGCAATTCCTGAATGGAAAGGTTTGTGCTGATTATGGTTGGATTCTGCGTCATCAGCCGTGTGTTGACAATATTGTAAATTTCCGCGCCGGAGAACGAGCTTTTGAATTCCGTTCCCAAATCATCAAGGATCAGCAGATCACATTCCAACAACATTCGGTCTGTATCTCCGTCGTCGCGTCCAAAATGCTCGCGTTCCAGCTTTGTAATAATATTATTGACGGAACAGTAAACGACGCCGAAGCCTTTTTGTATCACCGTATTTGCAATGGCAAGCGACATGTGGGTTTTACCAAGCCCTGTGCCGCCCTGCATAATCAGACTGGGGGAGGACAGCGAAAAATCAGCCGCATAGTTCCGGCAGTTGTTGTAGACACCCTCCATTACACTTCGGGGTGACCTCCGGCTTTCTCCGTCCGCTTTATCCGGATAAAGGTCAAGGGAAAAACTTTCAAAGGTCGAAAGCGAAAGGGGGGTCAGTGCGTTTAAACGGCGGTAAGACTCCGCCCGAAGCAGTTTTTTCATGCAATCGCACATTTTTCCGTCAATGTATCCGGTGTCGCCGCATAAAGAACAGGAGTAGTGAGGTTCCAAGTAGTCTTGCACATAGCCCTCGGTTACCAGCATTTCGTTCAGCCGGCCTTGAAGTGTCTGATTATTCTGCTTTAAACGGGCAAGCTGTTCTTTTGCGCTACCGCCGCCCAATACGGCTCTTGCAGCGGAAATTGCGGTGGCTGAAAGCATGGTCTCAATTCTTTCTGCCTGCGGGTTGCGCCGGTAAAACGCCGCTTTGCGTTCTTCTGCCTCATTTTGTGCTTTTTTGCGGCGCTCAGCCAATATGCGGTCGGCGGCGCTATAAATTTCTTTGCCGTATCCCACACAAATCACTTCCTGTCAAAATTATCAAAAGCACCGGAACGTTCATATTCGCCGATATCATATGTAACATTGGAGGGCTTGTCGCCTTTGCGGGCAGACGCCCGTGTTTCTTTTTCTTTGTGCGCCTGTTCCAGCGTGGTGACGCCGTCTTTGTGCCATCGCTCCAGAATTTTATCCATATAGCTTGGACTGAATTTTCCGGTGGCGTCTACACTGCGTTCATACGCTTCATGAATCAGCGCCGGGGTGGATTTCCATTGTGCGACCCATGTCGCCGCAAGGGCTTCTTCTTTGGCTGAAGGCGCGCGGTGCGGTATTCCGACGGTCTGTTCCACCGTACGCCATGCCTTGTTGTTTTCGGCAAGCCTGCGCAGCTTTTCCTCCGCTTTCGCGTGCGTAAAAATTTCTTCATCCGCCCAGTTCATAGCAACTTTCTCAATATAACGGGTGTTCGCCTTTCCAACGCTTACCACATATTGTAAAAGCATAATAATAACATCCGCGGGCAGCCCGAAGTCATCATGAATCATCAGTAATGTGGCGGAATCCCCGTTTGAAATTAAACGGCCCAGAATCTGCTCCGCTTCCTGCATCAGGCAGGCGATATCCGTGGACTCAATCATTCGCTTAGCCACAAAAGCATTGTCCGCTTTTTGCGGGCGCGAAAGAATTTTATGCTGCTTTACCTCGGGCTGCGGTTCAGCGGCCGGTTCCGGCTGCGATTGCAGTACCGGTTTAACCTGCGGTTCCAATACCGCCGCAGCCGATGCGGCCGCAGGTGCTATTTCACTGTCCTGCATTGCAACAAGCCCGGCTTGCTGCCAGTACAGCATTGCGTCATTGACATCGGCTTTGTCAATGCCGAGCGCTTTTGCAATGTCATTCGCTTCAAACGGTTCGCCAGCGTGGCGCAGAAGCCACAGCAGAACCTTGATCTGCACCGAGCCTGCCAGCTTAATATGTTGATCCACCACAGAACAGGGAACAGCAAAAACCGAGTTCCACGCTCCAAGATTCATCGTATAATTCATAAATGGTCACCTTTCCGGTGTTATACTCCGCCTGAGTAAATCACCATAACTGTTATTATAACATATGCCTGCAAAATAGTGAATTATAAAATGAGGGATAAAAATCTTAAAAAATAGTGTTGACAAATGCATTGGTTGTGTCGTATAATAATCAACGTTCCAAATCCGCGAATGTAGCTCATCTGGTAGAGCGCCACCTTGCCAAGGTGGAGGTAGCGAGTTCGAGCCTCGTCGTTCGCTCCAGACAATATGAAAGCGTCGGCAATTGCCGGCGCTTTTTTATGCGATATCATTAGATATAAATTAAAGTTCACAAATTTGTTGAAATATGATACAATATTAATGTTTTGTGAATATAAAAGAAGAGGTAAATTTAATGGACATAAGAAATGATGTAAGAAACGTTGCGATTATTGCTCACGTTGACCATGGAAAGACAACTCTGGTTGATCAGCTGTTAAAGCAGAGTGGTGTATTCCGTACCAACGAATCGGTTATGGAGCGCGTAATGGACTCCAACGACCTTGAGCGTGAGCGCGGCATTACGATACTTTCCAAAAATACAGCCGTCATGTATGACGGAGTTAAAATTAATATTGTTGACACACCGGGCCATGCCGACTTCGGCGGCGAAGTTGAGCGTATCCTGATGATGGTTGACGGCGTTTTGCTGCTTGTCGACGCATTTGAAGGCTGCATGCCGCAGACTCGCTTTGTTTTGAAAAAAGCACTCGGCCTTGGCAAAAAGCCGCTTGTTGTTGTAAATAAGATTGACCGTGACGGCGCAAGACCGGTTGAAGTGGTTGACGAAGTGCTCGACCTGTTTATTGAGCTCGGTGCCAGTGAAGAGCAATTGGAGTTCCCGGTAGTTTACGCTTCCGGTCGCGACGGTTATTCCACAATGGACCCGAATGTGGCAGGTACCGACATGAAACCGCTTCTCGATGCGATCATTGAGAATATTCCTGCACCAAAGGGTGAATTGAACGGCCCGACTCAGGTTCTGTTCTCAAATATTGACTATGATGATTATGTGGGAAGAATCGGCGTTGGCCGTGTTGAGCGCGGTGAAGTTCATGACGGCGATAATGTAGTGCTCTGCTGCCGTGACGGTTCCACCCGCAACGTTAAGGTTGCAAAACTTTATCAGTTCGAGGGCCTGAAAAGAGTAGAGGTTCAGGATGCAAAATTAGGCGACATTGTCGCTGTTTCCGGTATTGCCGGATTAAATATCGGTGAAACTGCCTGTTCACCGGATTGCGTTGAAGCACTGCCGTTTGTAAAAATAGACGAGCCCACCGTGTCCATGATGTTTATGGTAAACAACAGCCCGTTTGCAGGCCGTGAGGGCAAGTATGTTACTTCCCGCAATCTGCGCGACCGTCTGTTTAAAGAGATTGAAACGAACGTTGCAATGCGTGTGGAGGAAACAGATTCCGCCGATACGTTTAAGGTTTCGGGCCGCGGTGAACTGCATCTTTCCATTTTAATTGAGCAGATGCGCCGTCAGGATTACGAATTTCAAGTTTCTTCGCCGCATGTTATTTATAAGGAAATCGACGGCAAGAAGTATGAGCCAATCGAGTTATTGATGATTGAAGTACCCGACAACTATGTTGGCGCGGTCATGGAAAAACTCGGTTCCCGCAAGGCTGAAATTGTGAATATGGGCACCCGCGACACCGGTATGTCCCACCTCGAATTTAAAATTCCCGCCCGCGGCCTGATGGGTTACCGTCAGGAATTCCTGACGGATACCAACGGCAACGGTATTATGAATAATATATTTGATTCTTATGAGCCGTACAGGGGCGACATTGATATGCGTCCTCAAGGTTCGCTGATTGCCCATGAAACCGGCGATTCCACCGGCTATGGCCTTTTTGCCGCTCAAGAGCGCGGACGTCTGTTCATCGGACCCGGCGTGGAAGTTTACGAGGGCATGATTGTTGGCGTGGGTCCGAAATCCGATGATATTGTCGTAAATATCTGTAAGAAAAAGCATGTAACCAATACCCGTGCCTCCGGTTCCGATGATGCCTTGAAGCTGACTCCGCACACGGTGCTCAGTTTGGAACAGTGCCTCGAATTTATTAAAGATGATGAACTTGTCGAGGTCACGCCAAAAAATGTCCGTATGCGCAAGAGGGTTTTGGCGAAGGAATTGCGTATGAAGCAGGCGAATAAAAATAAGTAATATGAATTTTGTAATACTGGATTTAGAGTGGAATGGCACGTACAGCCGCCGCATTAAAGGGTTTATCAATGAAATTATTGAATTCGGTGCGGTCAAGGTAGACCAGAATTTGAATATTCTTGACACCTTCGAGTCGCTTGTCCGCCCGCAGGTTGGCAAACGGATCAGCGGTAAAATAAAAACGCTCACCAGCATCACAAATGAAGAACTGGAGGGCGGCCTTCAGTTCATGCAGGTAACGAGCCGGTTTAAAAAGTGGGTGGGCGACGCTGTCCTCATGACGTGGGGCACATCGGATATTCTTACCCTGATTGAAAACTGCCGTTATTTTTGCGGGAATGTACACATTCCTTTTTTGAGCAGCTATGTAAACTTACAGGCCTACTGTGAAAAAATGCTTGACTACGACGCCACCAAGCAAATGGGGCTCAGTACTTCGGCGCAGCTGCTGGAAATCGATGAGGAGGATTTTGACCATCACCGTGCATTGGGCGACAGTTTGCTGTCGCTGCGGTGTTTTCAAAAGCTTTATTCACCGGAAAAATTGAATTTGTTTATTCAGGATGCGGAAGCGGAAGAATTCTATGACCGGATGCAATTTAAAACGATGATTGTTTGTGACCTGAACAACCCGCTGGTGAAGCACAGCGATATGGCGTTTAACTGTGAGCTTTGCGGCTGCCACGCTCACCGGACCAGTGAATGGCAGCTGAAGAATAAAAGTTACCGCGCACTTTTTATCTGCCATCACTGTCACCACAAGTTTTACGGCCGCGTTCAGTTTAAACTGAAGTACGAGGGCATGGTCGTTAAAAAAGTAATCCTTCCATTTAACGCCGAGAAGGATAAAGAAGAGGCCAAAGC
>Ga0366801_1050_pt1 | contig 15497 bp, 14 predicted proteins | sample BONcelN113001E15_FD_207033 | JGI IMG/M metagenome (GOLD analysis project Ga0366801, IMG submission 207033) | Enriched cells from coal bed in the Powder River Basin, Montana, United States - BONCAT cells N11 rep3 HSBNCT.N11.300.1.E15 ... | reverse complement strand
TGGCGAGTTCTTCCTGGTCAACGTCATCGACATTCACGGTATCAATGTACTGCCCGCGGCGAATAATCGTACAGACATCCGAAGAGGCCTTAATTTCCTTTAATTTATGGGTGATGATAATAATCGTTTTTCCGTCGGCAATCAGACTGTGCATAATTTTAATCAGCTCTTCGATTTCCTGCGGAGTCAAAACTGCGGTTGGCTCATCCAAAATAAGAAGGTCAACGCCGCGGTAAAGTGCTTTTAATATTTCAACACGCTGTTGCATACCAACGGAGATATCCTCAATTTTTGCGTCAGGATCGACCTCGAGTCCATATTTTTTGACTATTCCGAGAATTCCCTCGCGTGCTTTTTTCATATCTATAACGCCAAATTGATTAGCAACCTCGTTACCGAGAATGATATTCTGTGTTACGGTAAAATTGTCGACCAGCATAAAGTGCTGGTGAACCATGCCGATGCCGTGTTCAATTGCAATATTAGGATTTTTAATGTTAACTTTTTCTCCATTTAGAAAAATCTCGCCTGCTTCAGATTGATAAAGACCGTAAAGCACATTCATGAGTGTGCTTTTCCCAGCGCCGTTCTCGCCCAAAATGGCGTGAATTGAGCCCTTTTTGACATCCAAATTTACATTGTCAAGAGCACAAAAGGAGCCGAACATTTTAGTAATACCGTGCATCTGCACCGCGTATTCCTTGCTGACTTCCATTACAATAAACCCCCTTGCCTTCAATTCCATCTCGTTACACACAACGGGGCGCCACAAAATGTACGCCCCGTTGTGATAAGAGATTTATAAAATGGGATTGCTTTGGCTTTTCGAAAAATCAGAAATCCTGTCTTTATAATTGATCAGACAAGGCCTGATTATTTCAGCGTTTTTTCAAATGCTGCAAACTCATCCTTGTTAGCAGGAGGAGTAATCGTTTTGTCTTTGATTTTGCCTTCAAGTGCCATAGCTGCATTGTAGGTATCGTCGCTCATGAGCTTATGCTCAGTCGGAATACCAACAGCGTCTTCTGTAAGGCCGTAAGCATAGGTTTTGCCGCCGATTTCTTTACCGTCCATTGCATCCTTGGAAACAAGCTCAATTGCCTTGTTTACAAGTTTCATTGCGGAGGTCAGAACATTTTCCGGAGCAAGAGGAGACTGGTCTTTATCAACGCCAATGACAAGTTTGTTGGCTTCTTTGGCTGCTTCAATAACGCCTGTACCAACATTGCCTGCTGCGTGGAAAACGATGTCGCATCCGCCGGAATACATTTTTTGTGCAATAGCCTTGCCTTTTGCTGCATCGGAGAAGCTTTCTGCATACTGAGAATCAATTGTAATTGTTTTGCCCAGCTCTTTTGCAGCGTAAGCAACGCCTGCTCTGTAACCGAATTCAAACTGGTCGATAACTTCGCTCTTCATACCGCCGACGAAACCGACTTTACCGGTCTTAGTTGTTTTAGCCGCAATGTAGCCAACAAGGAATGAAGGCTCCTGTGCGCGGAACACAACGCCGGTCACGTTGGAAGGAGTTGTATCGCCATAAGAGTTGTCGATAATTGCATAGCTGATGTCAGCGTTCGCTTTTGCTGCGTTTGAAATAGCGTCTGCCATTGCAAAACCGATACCCCAAATCAGGTTGTTGTTATCGTCAGCAGCCTTGTCAAGGTTTGTGGCATAATCGGATTCCTGTTTGGATTCCGTGTATTTTACTGTGGCACCGGTATCTTTGGCCAACTGCTGCAGGCCTTCCCATGAGGACTGGTTGAAAGACTGATCACTTACACCGCCGGTATCTGTTACCATTGCGACTTTAAATTCCGTCTTGGCTGCTGTAGATGAGGCCTCGGCTGTACTTGCCGCTGTGCTCGCTGCCTGGCTGGCTGCTTGGCTTGAAGTGCTTGTGTTGGAAGCACAAGCAGTCGCGGAAGCTGCCATAACAACTGCAAGCAAAAGTGCTACAATTTTCTTCATGAATTTTTTCCTCCTAAATTATGTTTGGATATGTTAATACCACAATAAGTGATATTACTCCCTTCGACCGATTTTTTCAATACTATACTGGATTCTGCCATATTTTTTTTCTTTTTTTAACTGTAACATACCAAATCAGGCAAGTGAGAGGGCGATCTCCATCATCTGAGTAAAGCCGGTCTGACGCTCTTCGGCGGAAAGGGATTCGCCTGTAAACGGACAGTCTGAAATCGTAAGGAGGCAAAGCGCATTTTTGCCCGCTCTTGCCGCGTTCATATAAAGCGCTGCCGCTTCCATTTCAACCGCTAAAACGCCCATCTTTTTCCACGACTTTAAAGCATTTTCATTGTCATCATAAAAAGTGTCGCTTGAAAGTACATTGCCTGTAACTGTGTGGATGTTTAATCCCTCGGCCGCTTTGACCGCACGGCTTAACAGGTCATAGCTTGCAATCGGTGCAAACGTACCGGGAAGATTGTACTGCAAAGCATAATTCGAATTGGTGCACGCACCCATGCCGATAACAACATCGCGCACATGAACATTGTCTGCAATGCCGCCCGCTGAACCGATGCGGATAATATTTTCCACGTTATAAAAGTTGAACAGCTCGTAGGTGTAAATTCCGACAGAGGGAATCCCCATTCCCCCGCCCATAACAGACACGGACTTTCCCTTATAATTGCCGGTGTAACCGAGCATATTGCGCACGGTGTTAAAACAGACGACATTTGTAAGGTAGGTCTCCGCTATAAATTTGGCGCGGAGCGGGTCGCCCGGCATCAGAACTGTTTTTGCAATTTCTCCGAGTTTTGCCCCGTTGTGGGGTGTTGGTACGTTAGCCATATGATTCCTCCAAATTTCTATTTTATGATTTCCTTTAAGACCGACGTTCCGGTGACTTTCGGCTCAATCCCGAAATAGTCGAGAACTGTGGCGGCAATGTCGGCAAATGTCGGGCGCGTGCCCAGATTTGTGCCGGCCTTGATACGGTTTCCATAAATCACCCACGGCGTGTATTCCCGTGAATGATCGGTGGAAGGGGTGATCGGATCGCAGCCATGGTCGGCAGTGATCATCAAAATATCGTCCTCGCCCAAACCCTCCAGTATTTTGGGAAGCTGCTGGTCGAAGTAGGAAAGCGCTATCGCATAGCCATCCACATCATTGCGGTGACCGTAAAGCATGTCGAAATCGACCAGATTAACAAAACACAGACCGTTAAAATCCTGTTTTGTATACTCGACGGTACGCTCGATGCCCTCCGCATTGCCTTTTGTCCTGACAAACTTGCCAATGCCTTTCCCGGCAAAAATATCGTTGATTTTGCCGACGGCAATTACATCAATTTGGTTTTCGATCAGTTGGTCAAGCATGGTTGTCTTTGGCGGCTGCAGCGAAAAATCGTGACGATTCGTAGTACGTGCAAAATCAGGAGACTGCCCGCTGAACGGCCTTGCAATTACCCTGCCCACACCATGTTCCCCAACAAGCATGTCACGCGCAATCTGGCAGTAACGGTATAGTTCTTCCACAGGAACAATATCCTCATGTGCGGCAATTTGGAAAACGCTGTCCGCTGAAGTGTAAACGATAAGCGCGCCGGTCTCCACATGTTCCTTGCCGTAATCACGGATGACGTCGGTGCCGGAATAGGTTTGGTTGCAAATCACCTTGCGGCCTGTTTTTTCCTCAAATTCGCGAATTACTTCATCCGGGAAACCGTTTGGATAAGTCGGCAGCGGTTTTGTGGAATTGATACCCGCAATTTCCCAGTGGCCAATTGTGGTATCCTTTCCCTTAGAAATTTCCCTCATACGCGCAAAGGCTGCCTGCGGCGCTTCGGCCTTTGGACGACAGGTTACGCCGTCAATGTTAAATAGGCCAAGCTTCTGCATATTCGGCATATCAAAATACTTGCTTGTTGCGGCTGCAGCGATCGTATTACTGCCCTCGTCGCCATATTCCGCAGCGTCCGGCTCTTCACCGATTCCAACGCTGTCTAACACGATTAAAAAAATTCGTTTTTCCATTATTTTATGTCCTTCTTTATTTTTGTTTTGTAGTCTGGCGGATTTTAAGTGAAACCGGCAGAATATTTTCCCGCTGTTCAATGTTATTATGTGCAACCTGATCGATAATTAATTTTGCCGCGAGCCTTCCGATTCCTTCTATTGGCTGCGCAACAGTGGTAAGCGCGGGGGTCATCAGCGAACTTAGTTCCACTCCGTCATACCCAACAATCATAATATCATCGGGAACGCGCCTGCCCTGCTCGCAAAGGACTTTATAAAGGGAAAGCGCGACCATGTCGCTGGAAGCCAAAATACCGTCCACGTTCGGGAAACGCTCCAATAATTCACGCGAGCACTGAAGCCCGTCGCTGAAACTGTATTGACTGTTAATAAACAATGGTTGAATCCCGTTTTCGTTGCAGACATCCACATAGCCTAAAAATCGCTGCTGGCTGCTCAAATATTTTTGCGGTCCACGCATCAGGACAATATTTTTGCATCCGCAATTTACCAAATGCTCAGCAGCAATACGGCCGCCCGCATAGTTATCGGACTGAACAGACGCGGTGTAACCGGCGCCGGCGCTTTTATCCAGCACGACGATCGGAAGGGGACAATTGCGTATTTCTTCATCTAAATTTTCATTGTTGGCGGTGATAATGATACCGTCGGCGTTCATGGATGAAAGCATGTTGATATATGCGGCTTCTTTTTTAGGGTCTTCATCAGAGTTACATAAAATCATTCTATAGCCGTTTTGAAAGGCTTCGTCTTCGATTGCACGGCCGATTTCATTCAAAAAAATATTGAGGATACTCGGTACAATGTAACCGATCATCCGCGAAGATTTTTTATAAAGAGAACGCGCGATCTCGTTTGGTTTGAAACCCGTTTCATCAATCGCATCAAGCACACGCTTGGCCTTTTCTTTGTTCACCTTCGCCGTTCCGTTGATTACGCGCGATACAGTTGCGCAGGACACTCCCGCCAATCTTGCTACGTCGCTGATATGTACCAAATTAATCACCATAACTTTCTAAAGCGGAATAAAACCACTCGAAAGTTTTTGAAAGCGGTTTCATTGCAAGAATCATTGTACAACGCCGCTATGGTTATGTCAATATTTTTTAATGATAATGTACAAATTTTATTCGTTCAAGGAGAAAATATACAAAAATCGTTTTATAATTTTATTATAATACATCCTGTAAAATAGTTCCAGTATTTTATCGTATTTTGAATTATTGTTCTGTTTCTCAGTATGTTTCATAAGATTTTTGCCTAGCCCGCAAACATTCGGCTTAATTTTAGCACTCGTATGGTCAGAGTGCTAAAATTAAATAATTGTTATAAAATTATACAAATATTCTTCACAATTGGTTCCTATACTAAAATTGTAAACAGGGAGCGGAAATGCCCCCAAAAATAAAAAATATAATAATGGAGGTTTTGATGATGTTTGATTTAATTCCTTTTGAGCAAAGAAGCAGAAACATGTTTGACTACTTCAACAAAATGAGTCAGGATTTTTTTGGTGATATGGACAAGGGACTTTCCCCCTGCCGCACCGATATTCTTGACAAGGGCGATAAATTCGTACTCAAAGCCGATATGCCGGGCTTCAACAAAGAAGATATCCATATTAACATAGAAGGCGACACGTTGACTTTGACCGCCGAACACAACGAAGAAAGCAACGAGGACGGAAAAGATTTTGTCCGCAGGGAAAGAAAATACGGTTCCCTCAGCAGAAGCTTCGATATTTCGAATATTGACGCTGACAGAATCAGCGCAAGCTACGAAAAAGGTGTTCTGGAACTGGAATTGCCGAAGCAGGAAAAGGCTTTGCCGCCAACCCGCCAGATTGAAATCAGATAATTCCTACCGTACTTTGGGCCGTGTATGCATTTCGCATATACGGCCCTTTTTCTAACTTTATTTCATACCGGTCAACAATGTACAATAAGACGGATTATAAAATCTTCTTCTTTTTAAAGTAAATAATGGATCCTGTTACAAAAAGCACAGAAATACCGATTGCAATGGCATAACCGTAGGGCCACTGAAGTTCCGGCATATATTTAAAATTCATGCCATACCAGCCGACTAACAAAGTCAGCGGAAGAAAAATTGCGGTAACCACGGTGAACAGCTTCATAATCTCGTTCAGCCGGATATCCTGCTGGGATTGGTAGGCTTCGCGCACCTGTGTAATATAGTCGCGCAAATTAAGAATATTGCGGTTCAAACGGTCAACACGGGAAGTAAACATTTTAAAATAACGAAGCGCGCTGGCAGAAAGCATCCCGTTCGCGTTTTCCTCAATGCTTTCCGCAACATCAAGAAGCTGTTCGTAATATTTTTTATAAAACATCAGCTTTTTTCGCATTGCCACAATGTCACGGATGTAGTCCTCGTCCCTGCCTTCAATCACCTGTTCCTCAATGGCGGAGATTTCTTCTTCCAGTTCCTGCAACTCCTGTGAATCGTTATTGGTCAGGCTGTTAAAAAATGCATATAAAATGCGTGAGGGGCTTAGATTGACTGCTTTTGTCTGAATAAAAGCATCAAGAACACCCTGCACTACCCCGCTGGGACGGCAGCACACAAACACCACTCTTTCGGGCGTGACATAAAGACCGATGCGGTGCGTGGAATACCGGTTTTCATCGTTTATTACATTCAGCAGAATAAAATCGTACCCATCGTAAGCTTCCAGCTCCGCAGAACCTGAGCGGCAGCATTCATCAATGGTATGCGGAGCGAAATTCACGGTTTGCCGGCGGAGCTCGTCCGCAGTACACACGCAGATGGTGCTGCTTTCAAATTGTTCATCCGTTTCGACCAAGTTATTATCTTCAATTTTATAGCACTTCATGATCATGCTCCTAATTATATGATGTTCCTATTGTAGCAAAGTGCAAACAGAAATTCAACGTAAAAAAGCGTCTGTGCGAAATTTCGCACAGACGCTTTGCAAACTGCTGGTTATTTATTTGACCGGAACAACTGCGCCGCTAAAAGTATTCTGAATAAAGGTCTTAATTTCGTCGCTCTTCAATACTTCTACAAGCGCCTTAATATCTTCGCGGTTTTCATCGCCCTTGCGAACCGCGATGATATTTGCATACGTAGTAGCCGCAAGGGAATCGTTTGCTTCGACTGCGAGGGCATCGGTTACCTTCAGGTTACCCTGAAGCGCATAGTTTCCGTTAATAACCGCCAAATCCACATCCGGAAGGGAGCGGACAAGCTGAGCCGCTTCAATTTCAGTAAACTGCAGGTTTTTCTTGTTTTCAACGATGTCCTTCTTCGTTACGGTAATACCCGTGCCATCCTTGAGCTTAATCAGGCCCTGTGCCTGCAGAAGAAGAAGCGCTCTCGCTTCATTTGAAGTATCGTTCGGAACGGCAATCTTGGCGCCGTCTTTCAAATCGGCCAATGTTTTTGTTTTACCGGCATAAACGCCAAACGGCTCATAGTGGATGGAACCGGCTGAAACAATGTTTGTGCCCTTCTCTTTATTAAAGTCGTCAAGATACGGCTGGTGCTGGAAGTAGTTGGCGTCAATATCTTTGCTTTCCAGTGCGGTGTTCGGCAGCACATAGTCGGAAAATTCTTTGACCTGCAGGTCGTAGCCTTTGTCTTTCAGCAGCTTAGCAGCCTCTTTCAGGATGATGGCATGCGGTGTTGGGGAAGCTCCGATTACAATTTTTTTGAGTTCGGCGGTGGAACTTGGCGCCGCCGACGCGGTGGTCGATTCAGCAGCCGACGCAGCGGCCGGGGTGGAAGTAGTACCGGAAGATGCGCAGCCCGCGAATACGGAAAGGGACAGCGCTGCAATTAATATAGTAAATAGAACTTTTTTCATTATAGTACCCTCCAAATAAATTAATGTGTAAATCAATTTTTATTGTATCTGGTCTGAATCTAGTCTGAAATTCGCGTTTATTTTACCGCAATTTACAAACTATATGTTTTAAATAATTTGTTTTATACGAAATGTATAAAACTATTTTCTCCTGTCGCTCAGCCCGGCAGCCTTCATGCCAATGCCCTGGAGCACCTGAACAATCAGTACCAGCAGAATCGTGGCGACAAGCATCATATCACCCTGCCACCGATAGAGACCGTAATTGATTGCAATCGTGCCAAGCCCGCCGCCGCCGACGATACCCGCCATGGCTGAGTATCCCAAAATCGTAGTAACCGCAATAGCGCCGCCGACAATCAGCGAAGGTTTCGCTTCCGGCAAGAGCACCTTCCAGATAATTTGCATAGACGAAGCACCCATGGACTGGGCGGCTTCAATCACACCGACATCAACCTCTTTGAGGGAAGACTCAACCAGCCTTGCGATAAACGGAGCCGCCGATAAAGTCAGCGGAACAATTGTTGCTGTCGAACCGATTGAGGTACCAACAACAAGCCTTGTAAAAGGAATGACGAAAATAAGAAGAATCAAAAACGGAATCGAACGGGTCAGGTTGACAATAATATCAAGCGTTTTGAACAGCGGCTGACATGGGCGGATCCCGTCCTTTGCGCTTGTAACAAGCAGAATGCCGAGTGGCAGTCCGATTACATAGGCAAACAAGGTGGAAAGCAGCGTCATATACAGGGATTCACCAATCCCCTGCACCAGCATAGTAAGCGTTGCTTCATCCCACATAACCACTCACCTCCTCAGCGGACAATCCCCTTGCGCGAACATAGGAAAACATTTTTTGCGCAAGCGTTTCATCCTCCGGCAGTTGAACCACCATTTGGCCAAATGCCTTACCGTCGATATTTTTAGTGTCCGCATACATAATGTTAACAGGAGCCTTGCATTCAAGCACCATGTTTGCGATAACCGGCTCAAATGAAGAATTTCCGTCGAAAACAATACGCATACATCGCTTACTGATGGGTTTTTCCGTGCGCCTGCCGTCCGGGTAGACAAGCTTTTGCGCGGCCGCTGTCTGCGGCTTAGAGAAAATATCCTGCACCGCACCGGTTTCGGCGATTTTACTTTCGTCAATAATGGCGACGCGGTTACAAATTTCTTCAATAACGCTCATCTCGTGCGTAATGACCACTATGGTAATGCCGAGACGGCGGTTGATGTCTTTGAGCAGGGTCAAAATTGACCGGGTAGTAGTCGGGTCGAGCGCACTGGTCGCTTCATCACAGAGCAATACCTTTGGATTGGTTGCAAGTGCGCGGGCGATTGCGACCCTTTGTTTTTGACCGCCGGAAAGCTGGGAAGGGTAAGCCTTTGCCCTGTCCGAAAGGTCGACAAGTTCTAAAAGTTCGAGCGCCCTTTTCTTCGCCGATGCCTTATCCACACCGGTAATTTCCATTGGAAAACAAATATTGCCCAGCGCGGTGCGCTGCATAAGAAGGTTAAATTGCTGAAAAATCATACCCATGGAGTGTCTGGCCTCGCGCAGCTCTTGATCGGAAAGCCGGGACAGATCGCGGCCGTCAAAAGACACTGTACCCGCAGTTGGCTTTTCCAGCATGTTAATACATCGTACCAGCGTGCTCTTTCCGGCTCCACTCATGCCTATGATACCGAAAATATCGCCCGCCTCAATCGACAGATTAATATCGTTCAGAGCGTGAATCTCGGCATTTTTGGTCTGAAAGGTTTTGCTCAGGGATTTTATTTCTATAATTGTCTGGCTCAAACCAACACCCCTTTGCGTAGTTTTGTAATATTACTAAACTTATATGAATTATATGCAAATTAAAATCATTTGTCAATGCGTTCAGATCATTTATTTCAAAAATTGTTCATTTATTTCAGTCCGGCCACCAGTGCCTTGATTTTTACGCCCTGTTCCATAAACATTTTCTCGTGTTCGGTCATTACGTTATCCGGAAGATTCTCGCCATGAAGGTCATACGTTTGGCGGAGCACTTCAAAGCCGCTTTCCTCCAAATATCCCAGCGTATCTGCAAACAGGAGATCGTCATCCGTTTTAAACCAAATTTCCCCATCCTCTGCCAAAAACTGCTTGTAGCTTTCGAGCTGACGCGGATGAGTCAGACGGCGTTTATTGTGTTTGTCCCTTGGCCACGGGTTGCAAAAATTGATGTAAATCCGTTGCACCGTATCCTCGGGGCTCATAATCTGCAAAATCCGTTCAATATCCTGCGCCAAAAGCACCACATTATCCGGCTCTTTGTTTGCGGCATGAAACGCCTGTTCAATGTACCGTTTGGCTGGAGCCAGAACCGCGTCCTTCAAATCGATGCCCATATAATTAATCTGAGGATTCTTTGGAGCAAGCCCCGCAATAAAAAGTCCTTTTCCGCAGCCAAGCTCCAAATGAATGGGCTGCCGGCGCTCGAAAGCCGTGTTCCATTTTCCGCGATACTGTTCCGCATTTCTAATAAAAAATTTACACGCATTCAATTCGGGAGTCGCCCAGGGCTTATTGCGCATTCTCATTGTTCAAACCATGTCCTTTTGTTAAATTACTGTTCCCAGTTTTTGCAGACATCAACCCATTTGACGCTTTTGGAAACCTCGAAAAGTTCACTGCATGTCAATTTTACGCAGGAACTTGCACTGCCGCCTGCCGGGTAGATTTCATCAAACCGCCGGAGTGATATATCACAGTACACAGCTGCGGTGCCGGGATTGCCGAACGGACACACACCGCCGATCCGGTAGCCGGTAAGAGGTTCGACTTCGTCCGGAGCAAGCATGGTCGCTTTCATTCCAAATTCTGCTTTAAATTTGGAATTATCTATTTTCGCGTCGCCTGCGGCTACGATAATGACACAGCCCTCTTTATCCTTTAAAGAAATAGATTTTGCAATTCGTGCGGATTCCACATTCAGAGCCTGCGCAGCAAGTTCCACGGTAGCGCTCGAAACTTCAAATTCCTGCAGCCGGCTTTCCATATGATACTGTTCCAAATATTTTTTAACCCGTTCTACAGACATGGCGTATTCCTCCGCGTTTCTCATTTTAAATAAGTATAGCATAAAGAAAAACGGTGAAAAGTGTCTTTTAACTATTTTGTAATATATTACAAAACTTAAGCTGTCAAAATGAATTTTATGTGTTTATTTAATTCAAAATTAAAATTTATTTTCTCTTTAAAATTATATTGTAACCAGTATTACTTTATATTATAATGTAACTGGTATTACATTAAGAGGAGGTATGATGTATGGAACAAAATGAATGGATTGTAATAAATTATACATTGCCAAGGGAGCCGTCAAGAACCCGTGTTTCTATTTGGAGAAAGCTAAAGAAAATAGGCGCAGTCAATATGCAGCAGTCCCTGTGGATTTTGCCGCGTACCGATGAAAACTTTCAGCTGTTCAGTGAGATGAAAAATGATATCTCCAAAAACGGCGGCGAAGCACTGATTATGGAATCTTCTACAGATGCAGAAAGCAAAAACAGTATCATTGAACGGTTTCATTTAGCTAGGAATGAAGAATACAAAGAACTTTTGGAACAATGCGAAGATTTTTTCCATGAGATGGGCAAAGAGACAGCCCGCAAAAATTTCACTTTTGCGGAAATTGAAGAGAATGAAGAAGAACTTGCCAAGTTGAAAGAATGGTATCAAAAAATTTATGCAAGAGATTTTTTTGGGGCTCCGCTCAATGAGGAGTCAAAAACAGCATTGGCGAAATGCGGTGACCTGCTGGATGAATTTTGTGAGAAAGTTTATGATTTTAACAACGGAATTTAAGGAGACAGAACATGGAACATTCAAACGCTGACAAACAGGTTATAAAAACGAAACTAATCTCAAACATTGTGCTGATCGGCCTTGTGAGTTTGTTTATCGATATGAGCAGTGAAATGGTATACCCGCTGATTCCACTGTTCCTAACGGCAAATTTAGGCGCAAGCCCGGCTATTGTCGGAATTATTGAAGGGATTGCGGAAAGCATCGCTTCGCTGCTGAAAGTGTTCAGCGGCTATATTGGCGACGTGTACCACAATAAAAAAAGACTGACACTGATCGGTTATTCAGCTTCCGTTCTTTATAAGTTATTCCTTTTGCTGGCAACTTCGTGGGTTGGCGTGCTTGCGGCAAGAGTAATTGACCGCACCGGAAAGGGAATCCGCACCGCACCGCGTGACGCGCTTGTTGCACAATCGTGCGACCAGAAAAAGCTGGGGGGTTCTTTCGGGCTGCATAAGATGCTGGATATGGCCGGTTCCTCCGTTGGCGCGCTGCTTGCTTTTGTTTTCGTTGCAACAGGCACCGGATTCCAAAAAGCATTTCTTTATTCGATTATTCCGGCACTGGTTGGAATATCGCTTATTTCAGCCGTAAGAGAGGATAAAAACAAGAATCAGTCCGGTGAAAAACTTACATTCAAAGGAGTAAAGCTGGATAAAAAACTCAAACTGTACCTCGGCGTTATGTTCATTTTCTGCCTTGGTAACTCATCAAACACGTTTTTGCTTTTAAAAGCAAAGGAAAACGGATTCTCTTCCTCCCATGTTATGCTGTTATACTTTATTTTTAACGTTTCTGCATCCTTGCTCGCAATTCCGTCGGGAAAATTATCTGACCGGCTGGGCAGAAGTTCCGTCTTGGTGCCCGGATATGCAATTTATGGCTTGGTGTATCTTGGTTTCGCTCTATTTACCTCAAGACCGGCAATTATTGTTCTGTTCCTCGCTTATGGAGCATACACAGCATTCATCGGCGGTGCGGAGAGGGCGTTTATCGCGGAAGCCGCTCCGGAGGGGTTCAAGGGCACGGTACTCGGCATTTATGGCATGCTGCAGGGAATCGGGCTGCTTTTGTCATCCGTCATTGCGGGCGTAATGTGGGACCGCATCAGTTCCAGTGCACCGTTCTGGTTCGGCGGTATTCTCGGTTTAATTTCAGCTTTCTTTATCTCAATCATACTCGGGAGCAATCACATGCTAAAATTATTCGGCCGCCATGCGGAAACTACACAAAATTAAGGCGGATGCGGCTTTACAAAATGAATTGGATGCTGATAATTCTGCGACTTGTTGGACTTTAAATGAAATCGTGATATAATTCAATTATAAATCGCATGATTGAGTTTTCAGTGAATAATGATATAATTGGAACATGAATATTGGCACTTGCACGGGAGGATTCAGATGGGCAAAAATAAAAGATTAATTGTTCTTCTCAGTACATTGCTTGCTGTCATTATTATAGTTCTAATCATTATTTGGTCAAAACTGATTCTGACGCCTCAAAGCTACGAATGCACCAATTTTGCGATGGGTACTTACATACAGCAGACAGTTTACGGCAGCAAACGGGTGGAAGCTGCGACGGCAGCCGCAAAGGACATCGGTACACTGGACGACCTGATTTCTTGGAGAGACGGCGATTCGGATATTTCCAAACTGAATCAGGCAGCCGGAAGTGACTGGGTGAGTTTGGACGCGAAAACCATTTTAATTTTAAAAACAAGTTTGGATGTTGCCGAAAAATCGGACGGCGCGTTTGACCCTACCATACTCCCTATTTCAACGTTATGGAATTTCGGCGGGGAAAATCAGCATGTTCCTACACCCGACAATCTTAAAAAGTACATTCAATTTGTAAACTACAAGAATCTGCGCATCAACACGAAAGAATCCACCGCGTCGCTGAAACTGCATTATATGGCGGTTGATTTGAGCGCAATCGGCGAAGGCGCGGCCTGTGATGAAGCTGTGGCCGCTTACCGGAATGCGGGCGCGGACAGTGGAATCATCGCAGTAGGCGGCAGTGTAGGAGTTTATGGTGCAAAGTCAGGAAAATCGCCCTGGCGTGTTGCCGTACGCGACCCCAACAGCAATAAAGATCAAAGTACGTCCATGGGTGAAATAGTATTAGATTCCGGCTTTGTGTCCACTTCAGGGTCATATGATAATGCCTTTACGAAAGACGGAGTAACCTATCACCATCTGCTTGAACCAAAGTCCGGTTACCCCGAAAACAACGGCCTTATTTCCACAACTGTGGTGTGCGACAGCGGAGCGCTGAGTGACGCACTGTCCACTGCCTGCTTTATTCTTGGAAAGGAAAAAGGGATGGAACTGCTGAAAAAATACAATGCCGAAGGAATCTTTATTGATAAGAATAATCAGGTTTATGTAACCGAAAATCTTATGAATAATTTTAAAATCACTAACGCACGGTATACTTTGGCCAAATAAAACTAAGTAAGCTATTGCTCCTGTTTTACTGCTTGGTGAAACTGGAGCTTTCAAAATATGTTGACAAAATATAACAGTGTTTTTTTGAATAGCTCAATCTAATTTTATACTAAAACGCGGATTAGCCGCAATATACTGAAGCTCTCCGGCAATGTTTTGCAGCTCCTACTGCTGATTTTTCGGCGCGCAGCGTGGGAGATGCCGGTTTGGTTGTTAGAATTCCGCGCTGTTCATTATAAATTATTCAATTAGTTCAGTATTGGAGGATGTAAACATGGAACTTAAATTTCCAACCAATCCATTTAAAACGCATGGCGGTGCAGATGTTCCCCACAGCAAAAACACAGCACAGACCGAGTCTGCTGTCATGCCGCCACCGGCACAGGTAGTACTGCCCATGCAGCAGCATGTCGGCGCTCCCTGCACCCCGCTTGTAAAAGTGGGCGACACTGTTTTGGTTGGCCAAAAAATTGCAGATAGCAGCGCTTTTGTAAGCGCTCCGATTCATGCAAGTATCTCGGGTAAAGTAAGTGCAATTAAAAAAGTGATGCTGCCAGGCGGGCAGTACACCGATGCAATTGTAATTGATTCCGACGGTAAAATGGAAGTTTCACCCGACATTAAACCACCGGTCGTTGAAACTGCGGAGGATTTTGTGAAAGCAGTCAGGGAATCCGGACTGGTCGGACTTGGTGGAGCGGGCTTTCCGGCACACGTCAAGCTGAATGTGCCGAAGGATAAAAATGTAGATACACTGATTGTAAACGTAGCCGAATGCGAACCGTACATAACCGCAGATCATCGTGAAGCTCTTGAAGATTCCTGGGCGGTATTTTCCGGCGTGTACGCCATCCGTGACCTGCTAAAGGTGGACAGGGTAATCATCGCGGTTGAAGACAACAAGCCCGACGTGATTAAAGTGCTGAGCGAAATTGCCGACAACGAAACAAATGACCCGGAAGACCGTGTCCGTGTGCTGGCTTTGCGCGCACGTTACCCGCAAGGCGCGGAAAAAGTTTTAGTTAAGGCGTGCACAGACCGTGAAATTCCGATGGGTAAACTGCCCGCCGATGTCGGCTGCCTCGTAATGAATGTCACTTCCGTCGCGTTCCTCGCTAATTACATGAAAACAGGGATGCCGCTTATTACAAAGCGTGTTACCATTGATGGTTCCGCAATTCAAAATCCGCAGAACGTAATTGTGCCGATCGGGACAAAAATTAAAGATGTGGTTGCCTTTACGGGCGGATATAAAACCGAACCGAAAAAGATGTTAATGGGCGGACCCATGATGGGACTTGCGCTTGCCAGTGACGAACTGCCGATTTTAAAACAGAATAACGGAA
>Ga0366801_1044_pt1 | contig 16852 bp, 14 predicted proteins | sample BONcelN113001E15_FD_207033 | JGI IMG/M metagenome (GOLD analysis project Ga0366801, IMG submission 207033) | Enriched cells from coal bed in the Powder River Basin, Montana, United States - BONCAT cells N11 rep3 HSBNCT.N11.300.1.E15 ... | reverse complement strand
ATATACCCTAATGAAAGTTCATTATGGACATGAGGCTTATAAGCATGAGGGTCGTTTCTGCACAACTTAATTTCCACACCTTCGATAATGCTCCTGCTAAATTCCATATGCCCGCATACTTCTGAAAGCGGCGGTATTCCTTCTGTTGAAAACAGAACTATTTTTTCTTGTTTCACTATAGTCTCCAATTTATCAATACTTTACCAGCTTCTCTTTCATAGGCTTTGAATAACTGCTCGAAAGTGAATATTTTTCTCTCAAAGGATTCACCATTGCATACAGATCGTTTTTATAATCTTTATCAGCACCGCCGGTTTTATAGAGCATCGTCAGTCTTCCGTATAAATCAGGGAAGTCTTTCTGAATAAAATCGAAAAAGACCTTTCTAGTTTCTCCTCTTAAATATAGCGTTCCCGGCAAGACATAGTGCACATTACTTTCCTTTGCTTGGGTAAACAAAGCATCAAAATTCTCATAGCTGTCAGTGATATATGGTATGATCGGCATAACATGAAGTCCAACGGATGCATTTGTTTTCCTGAATATCTTTAACATATCAAACCTATCTTTTGAGGTTGATGTATTTGGTTCAATCTTTTTTCGTACCTCTTCATCCATTGTAGTAATTGTTGCTGCAATATTTATATAGGTTATCCTTGACAATTCATCAATCAGATCATAATCGCGCAAAACGAGGTTTGATTTCGTGGAGATGATAGCGGGGGTTTTATATTTTATCAAAAGTTTGAGTATTTCCGGCATCAATTTATAGGTAGCTTCTGCCCCTTGATAGCTATCTGTAACACCACCGATGTTAATGATTTCCCTATTCCATCCTGCTGCACTTAATTCTTCTTCCAGCTTCTCTACGATATTTGTTTTAACATGGATATCGTCATAAAATCCATCTGACCCTAAATACTGATGCGAGTAAATAGCATAGCAATATTTACAGCCATGCCCGCACCCGCGATAAATGTTCAAATCCCAACCATATGGAATTTTCCTCTTTAGTTGATTCAGCGCACTTTCGCAAATTATTTGTTTATAGTTTATTGTACGAATGAAAGTTTCCAAATCGCTCTCCCTGAATCTTCATATACTTCAACATTCGGATGATATCCTTTGTCAATTAAGCCGAGCCAGACATGACATGCACAAATGCCAATGTCTACGTTTGGGTGTTCCCATTTGAAATGGCGATACCCCGCTGGCATAGCAATAGTAATCGTTTTGAAACAATCCTCAAAGGCAAATTTCCACATTTGGGAGTTTGCGGCAGATGGTGCTTTTCTTCCTAAATCAAGGGCATACAACACGTCGTCAGAAAGCTTGTCATAATCATCGGGGCTCTCGAGTAAATCTTTTATTTCTTTCCGTTTAAAGCTTACTGTCCTTTGTTGGAATCTATCCATAAGCCGCAGTCCGCCGTTTTCATGGTAGCCGAGGGGTGTGATACAGATTGCCCGTCTACCGGTGGTTACACCTTTTGAGTATCCGTAACCCATGTTTGATTCTTTTAACTGTTCAGCAGATTGTAAATGAGGCATCAAATGCTCAAGCTCCGATAGTTTATAATGCCCATACCAGCAGGTCGAGAGTCCTTTGCTCTGCGCATAGAGAATAAGAAGCTCCCCAACAAAACCGGCCTTTGAGATTGAGATAATATCAGTTTCTGACACAAAAGCAATGTTGTCCGGTGGAGATGCCATGATCAAATAAAGAGTTTTTGTCGGATTAGCATGAAAGAACTTAATCTCGACATCATGAGCAAAAGGAACTGACAGTGACTTTGCAAAGTCTTTCACTGATTCGATGACATCCTTATCAGCTGCAGTCATTCTATAACTACGTGTCGACCGCCGCGAATCAATCGTACTCTCAATCAGAAAGGGAATGTTCATATTCAAAACCTCCTATGCAGGATATACCCTTAATACTTTATATAACAATAGGTCAGTATAATGATAGCACTTTACTGACCTATGCGCAATTATGGTTGTTTCAACCCCAAGAATCATTTCCCCTCTCCCATGATGTCAATATTTTTCCAGTCAAATTATTTTTTCCAGTCTCAAACCCTGTTAAGCTTTCCAAATAACTCCTTGCGGTATGATTTTCATAAGGCATATCTCATCACCCATTTTTATACTTTTTAGCAGTTCCACATCTACTTCACACGCAAAGGCTTTCTCAAAAAGAACTTTACTATACCCTGTTGTGCATTGACACCATGCATCGGTATCTAATCGATCTACCTCTGCAAGCATCGGACATGGACAGAAAGGAAATTGCAGATAAAGCGCTCCATTTACACAAGACAATCCGGCTGCCTGCGCTTTCTCTAAATTCCCAAACTCCTCCATATTGGACGATAGCTCTACCAGTTCTTTTACCAGCGCTAACTTTTCATCCATTGCATAGCCACACTGGCATTGCATTCTAATTTGTTTCACTGTCGGCTGATCAAAATGGTTTTCTAATCTTTTCATTGTTGACTTCACCCATGTCGGATTATCCTCTGTTCCAGCCGATTCCTCTTTTCCGTATACTACTTCTTTTGCCGTTTCATCACTGCTTGCGCTTTTGACGGCTCCATAAATTACCTGTTCTTGAATTTTCCTGATGTTAAACATTTTAAAACCCCCATGTTTCTTTTTTGCTATGCATTATGAATTTATAAAACCACTCATAAAAAATAAACTTCATTTCTAAGTGAACCTTATTCAAGTGATCGTTCACATTATAATAAAAAGTCTATTGATATACTTCTGAATTCTTGCTCTATTTAATTGGTATGCACAGATCCATTACAACCTGCATTTTTTCTATGTCCAAAGTCCTGTAAATACCTAAACAGTATCTTTCATTCATTTCATAACGGCTATTTGGCAACCAAATATTAAATATGCCCAGAAACGCGCCAAAAATATCTTGTATCAATCCATCATAGCGGTAAACCGCATATTTATGCCCTTGAATCGATGTGACATGATCTATAGAGTCGTTTTTATCAACTGTCATGCATATATCATATACACATTGATCTGCGCTTGTGATAGAAGGATCGTTATAGGATCTTTCGATTAAAAGCGTATCTTCCTTAAAATAATCTTTATACTTATCGATAAAGTCACTCCAATTTTTACCTAGCTCAATATAGTTTCCAATATATCTTTCGCTGATTACCTCGAATTCTTCCATTTCCTCTATTACGATTTGTTTCTCATATTCTTCAAATGATTGAAATCTCGCATGCTTATCCGGATAATAAGGATGCAATACACAAGTTGTATTCATAGCCTTTCGAAATTCCGACGGTGATATAACATGGTGCTTTTTAAATGCCGAACTATAATTTGATGGACTATATCCATAATCAAACCCAACATCTGTAATGGATTTATCTTTTTCAATCTTCAGCCTCACAGCACTATATTCCATTTTTAAGCGTTTGATGAATGCATAGATGCTTTCTCCCGTTTCTGCCTTAAAAACTCTACTAAAGTGATATTTTGAAAAATGACAATAATCTGCGACATCATCAATGGAAATCTCCTCATCCAAATGCTGCATGATATAATCAATACTTTGTTTTATCAATTCGTTTGTGATCATAAAACGAAACTCCTAATTATCATATAACTAAGACATTCTAAATAATCTTTCCTTACAGTTGTAGCTATCAAAAATCGATCTTTAATGCGGGGCGAACGCCGTCGCGGGCTGCACTGACATTCGCGTAGCTGCGAATACTGAAACTTGTACCGACAAAAAACGCACGGGATGGCTTGTTTCCTTGTGTTCTCAGCCACCACCAGGAACAGCCAACTTCTTCGTCGTTTTTGATGATATAGTTATCTTTGTTCATTTTATCATATACATATAAGCTGCATCCATCAGGTTTTTTCGTTTTGGCAAAGTCCGTTCCAACGGTACGCCGCAAATCCTTGCCTTGTTTATCAGATACATCCTTTATCTCGGGAACGCTAAGCAAAAAAACCTTGTCCTCCGTATCCGGACTGCTTTCTCCGTTATCCGTGCAATGAGTTGTCTTTATCAGTTTCTTTTCATCAGCGTTGAATGCGGTGTTATAGAATTCATCGTTCAGCCAGTTACGCAAATCACAGTCGCGCCACGTAATATCTATGCAATCAAACCACGTAATATTCACGGTCTTGCCGTGATACCTCTTGCAGTCCAAAATGTACTCGCTCAAAAGGAATAGCTCTTTTCCTGAATTTTGTAGCACCCGCCACTTGATCGGCGTTCTGTCCGAGCCGTCCGCCGACTGCGGGTAAGTGCCGAAAGGAATCATTGCTCCGGGTTTTGCACTTCTCATCTCTTCTTTCATATTCTTTTTCCTCGATTCATTCTGGACACCTCCCACTTCGGTTACACATATTGCAATCATTATAGCATACAACTAAAATCCTGACAGCTTAATCAGGCTTGACATTTGGACACCATCAGCATATTCTATTAATAGACCAACGTCGGTTTATTAATAGAATGCGTGAAATTGTAAAGTATAGTAAATATAATCAAGTATGAAAGGAAGATTGCTGTGAAAGTGAAAACATATAGAAAATGGGACTTGCATCACCACATCGTACCAGACTTCTATGTGGAAGAGATGAAAAAGATGGGCATTTCAGTGGCGGGGATAAAATGGCCGGCATGGAACGCAAAAGCCTCTATCAAGATGATGGATCGTTTTCATATTGAAAAAGCATTTGTTTCTTTGTCTGCACCTGGGATTTTCTTCGAAAATGTAGAGTACAGCCAAAATCTTAACCGCCGATGCAACGAGTATATCTCCTCAATGCTTCAGGAATACCCTGCTCGTTTCGGCGGTTTCGGCTCCGTTACATTGCCTGATGTTCCAAGTGCTTTAATTGAAGCTGAGTATGCACTCGAAAGTTTGAAGCTTGATGGCATTGCGTTGATGTCTAATGTTGACGGCCATTATCTAGGTGACACGGCTTACAAACCATTCTATGAGGAAATGAACCGAAGAAAGGCGATTATCTATGTACATCCAAACGAAGTACCCGGCAAGGTCGACCACCTGTTTCTGAATCCTTTGTATCTGTGGCAAAATGACACTACGAAAGCCATCATTGATTTCATTCATAGTGGCTATCACAAACAATACCCAAACATCCGTTGGATCTTTTCCCATGGAGGAGGAATCATTGCGCCATTGTTCCCCACACTCATAGAAGCGCTCCGGAAAGAGAATCCAGATATCGTCGAAGAATTAAATGTGTGGAAAAATCAAGTCTTTTTAGATACCGCTTCCAAGGCTTTTGATGATCAGATCCCATACCTGCTGGAGTTTTCGGATCTGCAGCATGTGGTATTTGGAGGTGACATCGGCTGGGGAAACAAAATGGCGGTTTCCGAGCTTGAAAAAGGTTACGCCGCCCTGGATGTCAAGTACGGTTTGACGGAGCAACAAATAGAGGATATCTTTATGGGCAACGCAAAAAGGCTGTTTTCGCACGACTGTGTACCCGTACAAAAATGTGCCCATGTTCCTTATGCCCGTCCGTCCTTCGGCGGAAACCCAAAAAGGGTGCAGTATCACTGTCACTCGGAGGAGGAGGCTTTGGCGGCGCTTGCGTCGGGAGACTATGACAGAGTTCTCTTGTCCTTCGACCGCCCCGAAGTCTGGCAGTTGGAGACCAAGGAAAGGCAAGCGGCTTTTCGCGCCTATAACGACATTGCCGCTGAAATACGTTCAAAAAACCCACAGGAGATGGGGGCGTTTTGCATCATTGACCCCGCCTTGCCTGAGTGGAGTATATCCGAAATCGATCGAGCCCTAAATGAATTGAACTTAGACGGCGTATGCCTTACACTAGACATATCCAATACTGCGCTTATGGAATTATTTGATGAGCGGTTGATGCAGAAAATCGGTTCAGTCAACAAACCGATCCTGATTCATCCAAGGCACAACCATGGCCTCCCTCTGCTTTCGGATAACAAGCTTGATTCCTTGTATTTCATCGCAAAAGCCTTTTATCTCGACATTTACAAGAAATACTGGCTGAACACGCAATTTATTTTGACGCACACCAGCGGCAGCCTGCAATATCTTGCACAACCATTCGGCATCCTGTACTATCTTGCTCCCAAAATTTCAGCCCTCAGTATGTTTGCTTATATGTGGGATGCTTACGTTATGCATAAGCCCAAAGGTTACATGATTTTAAAAAATACCATCTCTGTATAGAAAGGAGTATTTTGATGGCCAGACCCGCAGATAACTATCCAATTAAAAGAAAGGAACTTCTTACCATCGCAGAAAGCATATTCCTAGAAAAAGGCTATGCGCAAGCGAGTGTTGATGATATTTTGAAGGCTTCGGGCATCTCCAAAGGCGCGTTTTATCATTACTTCAAATCAAAGGAGGAAGTTTTGGCCGCCAGCATTGAAAACTTGCTTGACGAGGCGGTCGCCTTCCTACAGCCGACCGTTGATGACCCTGACTTAGGCGCTATAGACAAATTCAAAAAATTCATGGAGCAAAAGTCAAAGTTTCAAACCGAAAAGCTGGAATATGCAGCCTTACTCGGGAAACTGATGCAGTCGGATGTGTACCAACAGAAGTATGTGATTGCATCGTCACAGAAGATGGTGCCGCTATTTGCAAAAATTATCAAGCAAGGTGTTGATGAAGGCGTGTTTCATGTTTCCTATCCATATGAAACAGCGGACATTCTCATCAGAGCCATAGTCGGCGTACCCAATAGCTGCGCTTATGATGAATATATGAGTGATGATGAAAAACGACGCAGATACCTATTGTCGCTTCGAGGTGTGATTGCCGGTACTTTAGGGATCGATAAGAATGGGTTTTCTGTATATGATGAAAAAGATGCCGCTTGGCGTCGGTGAGGCCAAGCGGCGTATGAAAGCCTTTATTCTATTCCATTCATTTCTTTTTATAAGGCTGTGGACCTTATCCTTATCCTTATCCTTATCCTTATCCGTATCCTTATCCGTATCCACATTCTCATCACTGGTATCGCAGATCTTTTTGGATGCGATCATATATCTCGTCACTTGGAGAGATCGCAGCTTCCTTTACAGCTTCTACAGTCTGCTTTCTGGTCATCTGCTCTGTAACCGGTGTTCCCGTTTGAGGTATGCAGGGCGTAGTTGTAGCGGCGGCGGTTCAATATTAAAGTGGTACCCAGTATGACCAGCAGGAACAGTGCAATCAGTACATATTGCCAATGCATATTCGTTACTGCCTGGGTTGGTGTATCAAGACTGCCATCGGTTATGGGAGCCGTCCCTGCTTCCACATAGACCATATCCCCGTAGCGTTGATACAGTCGATCCGCTGTTTCTTCAAACACGTTTTATCAAGTCGATTTTATTGGAGTTTTTTGTTTTTTTATTTTATTTTACGCATTTATTTTTTTATTCTTTGATTTTCTTTCCGAGTGAGGCCAATATTATATCATTAACTTATGTTACTATTATAATATGTTTTTTCTATCTTACTGCTATATTATACTTCTTCTTCTTATCGGCGAATACCCCCTAAAATCCTGGATTCCTCTCCCTCTCTTCCATTGTTATCCGATCTTGCTCATTTACCCCATCGCCTTGAAAACACTCGAGTTCACCTCGTGCGACACAAGTGTCGCTTATCAATATGGTTCAGTAACACTGTTATTACCTTTCTTCCCATCATCTATACTCCTTAACAAAAGAACCGTACTCTGTAAATACGATATTATACAGAGTACTGTTCTGTCAATTTTCTATATCTATGCATGGTCCAATTTTTAGTTTTCTTGTAAACCTAGGAATCTTTAATAATGATTATATATTCGGTACAGGAACACTGCTGCTTCTGCCCTTGTGGTGGTGCCCCGCGGGTTGATCTTATCGCCGCTGCCTACAATCAATCTTTCCTTAACAACAGAGGCCACACCTTCTACGGCATAAATCGATACAAGAGATTTATCTGTAAACTGGTCAAGGTCTGAAGCCTCACCCTGCACTTCATGTTTTTTCAATGCTCTTAAGGCTCGATCGGTCAATACCATCATGTCCTGCCTTGTGATACTTACATCAGGAATAAATTTATTGTTTCCCTTACCGCTGGTGATACCGAGCTTTTTGGCGATGCCTATTTCTTTGTAGTAATAGGCATCGCTGCTTATATCATCGAAGTTACCGTCAACCTTGCTATCAACCCCCAAGGTTCTTACAAGGAAATAAAGGAAGTCCGCCCTTGTTATATTTGTTTGAGGGGTGTATTTGCTTTCCGTAGCACCTTTCAATATCCCTTTGGATGCAAGCACTTCAGTTGGCTTCTTCGCCCAAACCACGCTTCCCAAGTCGTCAAAGGTCTTTATCACATAAGCAACAGCGTAATTGCTAAAATGTGTTGTACTGAAGGTTACCATTCCAGTATCAGGGTTGTATTTCCCGCTGGTTACAGGTACGATATTTCCTGATCCGTCAACGTACCATATGGTAATGTTCTCAGGGTCTTTCAGTTCTTCCGTTGTGGGCACATATGGTATGGATACGATAACCGGCGCACTGGGGTTGTTCCACTTGGTCAGAACTCCATCCAGTATAAGGGTAAGCTGCACCAGCGGCCGGTTGCCAATGGCTACTTTTACCTCATCAGGCAGGCCGGATTTGTCACCCAATCCGATCGTGATTCCGGCTTTCTTTCCATTGGTCCCCGAAATTCCTGAAAGCATGTTATCTGGTATGGTAATGCTGCCCATGTCGGTGGCGAAGGTCAGTGTGCCTTCTCCTTTAGAACCAGACAGGGAGGCTGAGGAAACCTCCAGGGTATAGGCGCTCACTCCGGGAATGGAGGGCATGGTGATCATACCCACTACCTCGCCTGTAAAACTGTCTCCCTTCAGATTTCCCAGGTCTACCGCTGCCCTGTCTTCATTAGAATTGACAGTAACCCGCAGTGTGTTTCCCAAGGTGCTGATTCCTGAAACTACCGCAACGGTAGCCGAAGTGTTCGTCACACTTCTACCTGTCGAGACAGGTTGAGGGGGAGTTTCCTTATACACTGTTACGTTTTGGGGTGATCCGGTGAGCGCATAGAGGGTTGTTGGCAAGGAAACTTCCAACGTGACAGATCCCTGCGTTTCTACGGAGGTGAGGGTGATTGACCAGTCTATACCCGCGCCCGTCAGCCCACCCTTCACCGCTTTGCCTGTACCGTTGGTAATGGTGATATCGTCTGCTATGAGTCCTGCAACAGCCGCGCTGAAAACGAGGTCAATTTTGGTGGATGTAGTAGTATTTGCCGTACCGTCTGCTGTGGCGGACAGAAGCATTACGGCTGTCGGATTCGAATAGATTCCGGGAGCATTCAAGTATACCACCTTTGCTGCATCCGACGTCAAAATTGGAGCATAGTCAACGCTGCTTCCCGATAGTTTCTGCCCCCAAACCTGAGAAGTCTGGATACCCTGAAGAATATATGCAACCTCTCCCCCCGTGAATGCGGCACCGATTTTCCCCAAAACGTCTGTAATTAAGCCGCTGTCATTTAATCCGATTGAGTCAGAGGGGGCATGGTCTGTTCCCACAGTGTCGATGTTATAATAGCAGCTTTTTATGGTACTAGCATAAACCAATCCTACAACCCCTCCCACATCTTCTGTTCCGCTGACTTCACCGATGTTATAACAACTTATGATGGTTGCGTTATTATAATAAACACGCCCTGCCACACCTCCGACCTCTCTGGTTCCAACAATCGTACCTGTGTTGTAACAGTTTTCAACGGTGCTGCTTGTTATATTTCCTGCTACGCCGCCAACATAGGTAGTTCCGTTAACTGAGCCTGTGTTGTAACAACTTTTAGCGGATTTACTGTCAATAACTCCTGCCACGCCGCCAACACGATCGGCTCCATTAACCGTACCTGCATTATGGCAGCTTGTAATGGGGATCGAATAGATATATCCCACAACACCGCCCGTATAATTTCCTGTCCCCTTGACTATGCCTGTGTTATTGCAATCTATGACGCTTCCGGTTCCGGAATCGGCATATCCTACAACCCCGCCAACATAATTATTTCCATTTACATTACCTGTATTATTGCAATTTTGAACAATGCTGCTTTTAGCCACACCTGCCACGCCGCCTACAAGACTTGCCGTTCCATTGATTGTGCCCGTGTTATAGCAGTTTTGGACAATGCAGCTGTTAGCCCATCCTGCCACGCCGCCTGTAAAGTTGCCAGAACTGCTGATTGTGCCTGTGTTATAGCAGTTTGATACAGCGCCATCATTAATTTGTCCTACCACACCGCCTACGTAGTTGTTACCTTTGATATAAGAATCTTTTACTCCTAGGTTTTGGATGGTGCCATGCGCTACATTTCCGAACAATCCCTGATACGAAGAAGCTGGATCGCTTATATAGATACCGCTGACGGTGTGATTATTTCCGTCAAACAATCCGCTAAAAGGAAATAATTCCTTTCCGATCGGTGCCCATGTGTTAGCCGGAGCAGATGTTTCCCATAGAGTCCAGTATACAGTATCGTTCAATACAATATCAGCTCCCAGAGTTATGGTTTTACCAGAGAAATTGTTTCCGCCGTTTACAAGCTGCGCTAAGCCTGCAAGTTCCTGTGCAGTATGAATTGTAAATGCAGTGTCGGTGGAGTGATTATTGTCATACCATGCCGTATCCCCAGTAGTTCCATCCCAGCTTGCATAAGCGGTGATAGGTGGAATGAATCCGATCAACAGCGCAACCGTCAGGAAAAATGCCATTATCTTATTTGTTCTCATTTAAATAATTACCTCCTTGTTCCTATAATTTTTACGCAAAGTAATCCAATATGCTCTTGACAGGTAGCTCCAGCCGGATGCTTTGGTCCTCCCACAATAGGGAATGCTGCTGTCCTCGCATGGTTTTCCATAGTCCTCTTCTCAGGAGGGGCGCAAACATTGAATACTCCAGCAGCTGCTCGACATCCATATGAATATGGTTGCCATTATTCAACTGCAGAGAAAGTTTCCAGTCTTTCTTTGCAGCGGCCTCCTGCACACACGAGTCCTGTCCAGTTTCCTCTCCCGTCTGGAACAGGGCAAGGAGGGTATCAACGGATAGCTCCACCTTCGAGCTTCCCCTCCAGCACAGGCTGGTGTCCTTTACCTCAATATTTCTCCACACCGCGGTGTCCTTCAGGGGACAGAACTGTACCGTGTCCAGATGGGGCTTCATATTAACTACCAGCTGGTTGTTATTGGTCATTGTGATTTCAAGCGTATAATCCTCTTTAGGGATGGCGCTTTGAAACGTTACGATCATGCTATATCCGCCTTTCTTCAGGGTAAAACAAGTGGCTGCGCCAAACGATATTTCCTATTAGCTAAAAAAATTTCTCTATACTTTTTCAAGTATAGAGAACTGATTAAAAATACATAAGTGGCTAAAGGGCTACTTTTTTAGAGCAAGCCAGAATCTTTTGCCTTCTGTACTGCAGAAATTTTATTATTCACTTCCAGTTTGAGATAGGCGCTTCCCAGGTACTTCTTGATTGCAGCGATGGATAGATGCAGCTGGTTGGCGATTTCCTTCTGGGTCAGACCCTGTGCCAGCCAGCTTAACACTTCCTTCTCCCGCACAGTCAATTGAACCATGCCTATTTGTGAGTTTTTCAGGCCCCTATTGTACTTTTTGCATAGTTTTATCAGTTTACCAAGATAGCCGGCATCCAAACCGCAGTCTCCATCCAGTGCCAATTCCTTAAGCATCGGAAGGAGCGAATCAGCATTTTCTACAAAGGGCATTAGGATTCCGTCCATCTGAGCTTCCTTTAGCGCGGGAAGCAGCACCTTAAGTCCCTCTTGCATATCATAAAGGCTATGCTTTGCAGCAGCCAGATAGACAGCATTATGGAGTATGCCAAGTTGGTTATGTAAGTACCCGTAGGATTCGATAAAGCCCTCACACATAGCTTCAAGCTGTGCAAAGCGTCCCTCCAGCAGCGCCGCTTTGCCCGCAATGATACAGGGGAAAGCCATACCTTGATACATAAACACGCCCCTAGAAAGATCACCCTCCTTCAACCAGTCCGGTATCCCCTCCGGCTTTCTCAAACACCCGTAGATGTAAGCTCGGATCAGCTCCAGTGTAGTTCCAAAGATGGCCTTTCCATGTATACTGATTTCAGGGCGCTGACGGTCAAACCATTCCTCAGTTAGCGCAAGCTGTCTCAATGCATCCGTTGCTTTCCCTTCTGTAATTGCCGCACGAATCATTACAAACCGGGCGGCCATCATAATGTCTACCTGTTTTTCCATACCAGCTCTCACTAATGCTTTATCGGCATATAACAGTGAATTTTCCATGTCGCCGATTTCCAGAGCGTACTCCGCTAAAGCCAGTTCCTTTGCACCAATGCCACATCCACCGAATACCTTGGGTGGAAACCCCTGTTGTATCAGTTCAACAATTGTTTTAAGCTCTCCAGCTTCCTTGTAGTATGTATATAGTAGATGGGGCACTCCCATCAAAAATTCATTGTCATGGTAGATGACCCAGGAAGAATCCCCGTCCAGCAGCGCTTCCGCCTTCTGGGAATGTTCTATCATTTTTTCGGCGTCATTGAATACGGTAAGGATTTTCAGTATCTCAATTTCACCTAGAATGCGGCGGCGTAATTTTTCGGGAGCGGAGCCTTCCACTGAGAAGTGCTCCTCCAGAGCGAGCATCAGCTCGATTCCACTCATAGCAAGGGATTCCTCCCCGCTCAATAGAAAGCTGCAGGAAAATTGAAGCAGAGGCAAGGGATACTCGAAGATGACTTCACGGGGCAACTCCCGATATACCTTAGCGCAAGCTCCCATTGTTAAGTAGCCGATGTCTATTCGTTCCATCCGGTTGATGTACTCCAGCAGCTCTTCAGCTTTTCCTGCACGAGAGTAAAATGCAAAGGCTTCCGGTATGTTTTTCTGTTCCAGAAACCATTGCCCTGCACGATGGCATACGGGCTTCAGATCAGCTCCGGAAAGCTCCGCCGTTTCCCGCAGGAAATCCAACAGTACGTTGTGCACACGATATACTCCGCTTTGACGATCATGCTCCACAAAGGCGTTCTGTTCCACCAGACGGGCTACAATCTCAGGCACTCTGGGATCGTCAAGTATCTTTAATGCCTGCAGTAGGGTGAAGTGCTCCAGCACCGACAGTTTAAGCAGCATCTGACGAGTTTCTTCATCAAAGCCCGCAAACAGGTTATCCTTCACCAGGCAACTAATGTCAGTAATTTCCATAACTGCAAGGCCCCGATCAAGACCCAACAGTAAAAGATACGCCGCAGAAATCCAGCCCTTGGTATACCGGTAGATCTGCCCCAGTTCCTCCGGCACCGCTCGAAAGCCTGCCAGACTACAGTATTCCTGTATTTCGGGCAGGGTGAATGCCAGCAGATTGGTGTCCAGCTCCAGGGACAGTCCCTTGGATAGAAGATCCGAGCGATTGATGAGAGGACGAGTGCGGGATAACAGTATGATATGCAGGTGGGGAATGGATTCCCGGACAAGCTGCTCCACCAGGCGGTTTACATGTCTGTTATTGTCAACCAGGTGGTAATCATCCAGAACGACTACCGTAGTCTTTCCGTCATCCAGCTCCCAGATTCTCTCCACAACTGCCGCCGTCTGACGTGCATCGATAGGGAAACCCATTCCGTCAAGCTTTTCTGAGATTTCAGGATAAAAACGTCCTGCCGCCAGACAGAGTTTGTGCCAGAACATCTCTTCATCCCCGTCACTTCCCTGTAGGGAAATCCAGATGGTCTGGGTTTTTTTACTGTTCAGAAAAGTTTGCATCGCGGTGGTTTTTCCATACCCCATACCGGCAGATAGGATCGTCAAAGAATAATTGAACATATTGTCAAGCATATCATTGACACGCTTACGGTTTAATGTTTTGCTGTTCTTCAATATCTTTCACCTCTACCGACACATCTCACCGCATGACCGGCATTCTTTAACAATGATTTATCAACGTTACCATCCTCAAGCACCAGCTTACCATTCATAAATACTTTTTCGATCCCAAAAGATTTTTGCTGATTTGGCACCGCACATTTCAGCTTTTCTTCGTGGAATACAGTAATATCAGCAAAGCATCCAGCATTTATATATCCTCTGTCTTTCAACGAAAATCTGTCCGCAATTCCCCCGGTCATTTTACGGATCGTTCGTGCCATTGTATCACCGTTGCCTAACAAGGAAGCCCTGAGAAACTTCGGAAAGCAATCATAAATTGCCGGGTTCTGTATTCCGTTTTCCTCCACCCATGCATCCGTCATGTAAAGACAATAATCATCTTTTGAAAGTTCACTTATAATTTCAGGTGTACTGTAGGGTCCCATGTTTACCCGGCCTTTAAAACCACTCTTTTCGCAGAGATCAAGATAAGTATGTAAATTTGATTTCTTCAATTCCCGGGCAATCAGACTGACTGTTTTACCCTCATACTGCTTACAGTCCTCTGCGATATAGGCAATCTCAATATCATTGAATCCAAAACCTAGAAGCTTACTTGAGGCATTGCATAGAATCCATAACTTCAGTTTGTTGAAAAGTTTGTTTCGTTGAACCGGCCCTATAGACTGGTACCATGCAGGAAGAATTACAGTGATGACGGATACCCCCATGACTTCATGATAGATGTCAAAACCTGCATCCACACCGTTCTCCCGGAGCTTATGCATGATGGATAAGAATTCATCCTTATCCTGAAAGGATTTTCTGCCTACAAATATTGCATGAGAATATTGCAGTTTTAATTTCGTTTCTCTGGCAATCTCAACAAGTTCATCCACAGCACGTAAAAGGTGGGAACGTCCCAACAATTCCGGATATGCCATTGAAACTGCCGAATTTGCCCTTGGATGTACGGTAAGAGGCAGGTCGTATTTAAGACAAAGGGCTGCCACCTTTTTTAATTCCTCAGTGCCTGCATAAAGCCCTGGTTCATACATCAACCCCAGTGATATACCGCATGCACCCTGTTTCAGTGCATTTTCAAGAATATCCAGCATTTTCTCTTCCTCATTCTTCGTAAGGGGACGATCACTGCTGCCTATTAACCCTGCTCTAACTGAGCAGTGACCAATCAATGATGCGATATTGCATGGGTTCTTATGATCAATTGCGTTAAAAAATTCTTCCATTGAGCCATATTCATCCGTGGTCTCCCGAAATGAAAACAGACCGCCGCCCAGCTTATCCACATAAGCGCTTTCAGGATCAAATCCTGTCACTGAGAGACCGCAATTCCCCGTGATGAAGGTTGTAATTCCCTGATGGACAAATGGTTCAAAAAAAGGAAGAGGATCCTTTTTTATTGCAAACCAGTCATTATGAGAATGTGCATCGATGAAGCCGGAGGAAACCGACAACCCCTCCAGATTAAAAACCCTGTCTGCCCTATCCTCAGATATTTCTTTTCCTGCAAAAACAATCCGGTCATTCTCAATGAGTATACTACCTACATATGGCTCATGGCCTGTGCCATCGTAGATGTTTCCATTTTTAAGCAATGTTATCATATACTTCATCCCTTCTATCCAAAATTTCCGTCTCAAATTAATTTTTGTGGATCAGAATATATTTTTCGAGTGAGTAATTCTGACTTTTTAATAGTTACAGCTTCATTCATTATACCAAAAAAATTTAAAGCACTGCATTTTTATTATAAATGCAGTGCTTCTTTTGGTTACCTAGATTGGATTACTCTAAAAGGGTGTATATTTTTATCATGCTAATTTTGTTGTCAACGATTGTAAAGCCCATTGAATCAAAGTGGTCGACAGGACTAAAAAGGTAGTAGCCTTCATCGACTGAGCTTGCTTCAGGATATTTTTCTTTCAGTTTATCTAAGCTGTCTCCGACCTTTATTAATCTTGGAGTAGTATACTTTGGATCGGTTACCTCGATTTGATATGCATAAAACTTATTCTCTTCCTCTAGGGTATTAATGGTTTTTATGATCATCCCAGGAAATTGATACTCATTGGTCGTTTTCCCAAGATGAGGATCCATGTTATCCTCCGCAGTGTAGGTATGTGTTTTTTTCTCTTCTGCTGCTCCGAATAAATCCACCAATATCTCTTCATTCGCATCGCCGGAAATCTGTAACCTCTTTCCCTCATATTCAATGGCAAGGTCTTTTAATTTCGTGTTCTCCGTTGTTGGCGTTTCCCCTTCGTTTTCTTCTTCCTCTTGGTCAATTGGATCCACAGGATCTGGACCCTCTATATTTGTTTGACATGCTGCAAAACCTGTCATGAACAAGCTTGCAATCATTATAATAGCTAATCTCTTTGATATTGTCTTCATATAACTCCTCCTAAACTTTATTGAATGAATAATAAAAGCCCGTTGAATTTTTATTAATAATCCAACAGTCTACCGCTATCATTCCAATCCCCATACATTTGATTATCTCTTGTCTTCTTTATTAATTTTTCTAATCGACGCAGATATATCTCCTTATCTTTACGCTCACTTTGAATCGTGTCAATTCGTATGCGCCTATACAATTCAGGAAATCTCATAAAATTATCATAGACCCTCTGATCCTCTTTCAATCGATGAACAATCAATGGATCAATTACAAATGCTTCCGGATTCATATCTGGCAGTACCTTTCTTCCAGCATCCGTCATAAGTCCTAATTTATCCAAACGCCGCACACGTTCCTTATTTAATTCCGTCCAAGAAGTATTTTGAGCGCGCGGAGATAAGCGCTGCGCCAAATGTTCTTCCGACATCTTTTTTTTAATTCCATCAATCCATCCAAAGCA
>Ga0366801_1038_pt1 | contig 17639 bp, 22 predicted proteins | sample BONcelN113001E15_FD_207033 | JGI IMG/M metagenome (GOLD analysis project Ga0366801, IMG submission 207033) | Enriched cells from coal bed in the Powder River Basin, Montana, United States - BONCAT cells N11 rep3 HSBNCT.N11.300.1.E15 ... | reverse complement strand
ACGTTTCATGCAGATGATCTGGTCGTATTTGGCACACCGGTATATGCCGGTCGTGTACCGAATGTTTTACTAAAATATTTGGAGACGATCGAGGGAAATGCTGCTGCTGCCGTTCCGGTAGTCTTATATGGAAACCGGGATTATGATGACGGCTTGATTGAGTTGAGAGACATATTGGAAAAAAGAAATTTACATACAATCGCAGCCGCAGCTTTTATCGGGGAGCATTCTTTTTCCGATATCCTGGCAAAGGACAGACCGGATGAAGCTGATATGCTGGAGGTATATGATTTTGCCGGTAAAGTTGCCGAAAAAGCAAAGGGCATCACTGATTTGGGTGGGATGCGCCCAGTGCCTGTAAAAGGCATACCGGATCCATACAGAGGCTATTACCAGCCACGGGACCGCAATGGAAATCCCGTTGATATTCGAAAGGTGAAGCCTTTGACGAATGAGAATTGTAACAATTGCATGATCTGCGCTGACGTTTGTCCCATGGGCTCCATCAGTCACGACCAAGTGAGTGAGCTTACCGGGATCTGCATCAAATGCGGTGCTTGTATCAAAAAATGTCCGCTGCATGCAAAGTATTATGAAGCGGAAGCATTCCTGTACCACCAGCATGAATTGGAAGAAGAGTACACGCGAAGAGCCGAGCCCGCGTGGTTTCTATAAAAGGGAGTATCATGGCAGAATAAATTATTTAAGGAGCTGTTTGAGTAAATGAAAACATCGAGGAAAAAAGAAAATAGAATTATAATATTTGTTGTCCTTATATCATTCCTGCTGATCTATGCAGGAAACAAAATTGCGATGAAGGATATGAACTTTTTCAACCAAACGAATGACCTTATCGTCGCAAAGGCAGAGGTAACAAAGGTACTGACTGAATCTGTGAATGAGTATAGTACAATATTATTTGAATGCGAAATCCTGGAAGGCGATCAAGCTGGCCAGATCATTACCGCAGGCCAAACCATTGATTCCGATACAGCATCCAGCATCAGAGTTGTGGAAAAAGGGGATGTTATCTTTTTAGGAGATGCGACGGAGTATGAAATTGGTGCGGATTGGTTCTTGTATGAATACGAGCGCTTTAACGGAATCGTCTGGCTTGGTGTTGCTTTTGCGGTTCTGCTGCTGCTGTTTGGCAGGAGTAAAGGCTTAAGGACTATTATCTCACTGACCTTTACTAGTGCTACGATTTTCTTTGTTTTTATACCCGCCATCATTTCAGGATACAATATCTATGTAAGTGCGATTCTCGTATGTATTTTTATCACGTTTATGGCATTGCTAATAGTACAGGGGCCCAACGCGAAAACCTTAGCTGCCGGGCTCGGCTGTATCGGTGGTTTATTGGTTGTGAGCCTGATTACACTTGGAATGAGTGAAATCTTGAAAATTTCGGGACTGGTTGACGACGATTCCTACTTTCTGCTTTATCTGGATACGGCGAATCCGATCAATCTAAAAGCGATTGTCTTTGCTGCGATCACAATCGGTGCAACCGGGGCGATTCTTGATATTGCGGTTGATATTGCTGCATCACTGAGCGAAGTGCACCGCCATGCTTGTAAGATATCCCTCCAGCAGACCATAAAATCAGGAATTACGATTGGACAGGACATCGTGGGAAGTATGGCAAATACTCTTATCCTTGCCTATATTGGAAGCACATTGGCTATGATTTTACTTCTGCTTGTTCATACCGGTTCCCCCCAAGATCTTCTGAACAGTGAGCTGATCATTGTTGAAATCCTTCAGGCACTAGCAGGAAGCATTGGTATTCTGTTTACCATACCGCTTACCTCCATCAGCTGTGGTATCTTATACAATAGGACAAAAACAGGTTTGAGCAATCCTCAAGCGGAAGAGTAGGGATAGTTAACCAGCCCCTATTCAGCATTGGGTTTTTCCATCCATTATACGAGACGAAGCAGAGCTGCACCTTGGGCGACTACAAAGCATAAGACAACCCCGGTAACAGTAGGGATCAGAAATGCAGCACCGGTCCATTTCCAGCTTTGTGTTTCCTTGTGGATCGTCCATAACGTGGTGGCGCAGGGCCAGTGGTTCAAAGAAAACAACATCATACATACAGCGGTAAGCTGAGTCCAGCCATGATCCAAGAATAATTGTCTTAACTCTGTCAGGCTATCCAGCTCCAGCATGGACCCACCGGACAGATAGCTCATAATCAGAATCGGTATGACGATTTCGTTGGCCGGAAGACCTAGTAGGAAGGCCATTAAGATGTATCCATCCAACCCCAGTAATGTTGCAAAAGGATCCAGAAACTGCGCACAATGAGTCAGCAAGCTCTCATCTCCTATGGAAATGTTCGCCATCACCCAGATGATCAAACCGGCCGGAGCCGCTACCGCAACTGCACGGCCTAATACAAATAAGGTTCGATCAATCAAGGAACGTACGATGACTCTTCCGATTTGCGGTCTTCGATAGGGGGGGAGCTCCAGCGCAAAGGAAGACGGCAATCCCTTTAGCACGGTTTTGGAAAGAAGACGAGAGATCAGGAGTGTGATCATGACGCCCAATACAATTACCGCAAGGATTGCTATAGCAGCTGCGAAAGACTGAAATGCACCGGAAAAACTGCCTGCAATGAAAAGACTTGAAAGGGCGATCAAGGTAGGAAATCTACCGTTACAAGGCACGAAATTATTCGTTAGTATTGCAATGAGCCGCTCCCTCGGAGAATCAATAATCCTGCATGAAATAATACCTGCAGCATTACAACCAAAGCCCATACACATGGTTAATGCCTGCTTGCCGTGGGCACATGCTTTTTTAAAATAATAATCCAAATTGAAGGCAACACGAGGGAGATAGCCCAAGTCTTCCAATAATGTGAATAGTGGAAAGAAGATCGCCATCGGCGGGAGCATCACGGAGACGACCCATGCCAATGTGCGGTAAACACCGTACACAATCATATCATGAACCCAAACAGGTACGCCAAGCCAAAAGAAAAACGCAGAAAGCTGTCCTTCCACCCAGAATAGACCATCAGCCAAAAGAGCGGAAGGAACATTTGCACCGACAATCGTTATCCAGAAAATCAGACCGAGAAGTGCAATCATGATAGGAATGCCATATAATCGAGAGGTCAGTATGCTATCAATATCACGTACCTTTTTATAGCGGGCTGTTCTATTTGAAAAAACAACCTCATTGCGAATATCCTCGGCAATTGATACGATATTGGAAACGATTCTATCCTGTAGTTCCTCCAAATCACTGAGCTCCTGGCATATCATAGCGCGAGCTTCCTTCAACTTCATCTGCAGTGCTGCATTTTTTGAAAAATCCATATCTAAGTAAGCGTTCATAGAATCTTGGAATGCATTGTCTCCGTCAATGAGACGAAGTGCCATCCACCTTTTGTGAAACCGACTCTTAACAAAATCTTCAATTTCAGGTTCGATTTTTTCTATCGCATGTTCAATGACAGTATCATAGTGAATCTTAAATGGGTTTGTAATGATTTTGCCAACCGCTACCTTCTCAACTGTGTCCTTTAACTCCTGTAAGCCTTTTCCGCTTCTTGCAGAGGTTCCAACTACAGGCACACCGATCCGATCTGATAACTTTTTCAGATCAATCGTTATCTTCTTTCTTTTTGCCTCATCCAATAGATTGACACATACGACTACTTTGTCCGTAATTTCCAATATTTGAAGAACCAAATTTAAATTTCTTTCTAAGGAGGTCGCATCAGCAACAACGACTGTTACCTCCGGATTGCCAAAACAGATAAAGTCTCTGGCTATTTGCTCTTCCATCGAATTGGCAAATAGAGAATAGGTTCCGGGTAGATCAATCAGAATATAGTTTTTTTCGTTATGCTTAAACCTTCCTTGTGCGTTTGTTACCGTTTTGCCGGGCCAATTTCCTGTATGTTGATTCAGACCTGTAAGTCTGTTGAACACGGTGCTCTTTCCTGTATTCGGATTTCCTGCCAGCGCGATTACAATCTCGTCCGATGATTCCAATTCAACCTTGAATTTTTCCTTTAATACACCGATGCTGGTAGATTGTATTGTCAAACCCATTTCATGCCTCCTGCATTTTTTACATTAAATTGACTCAACAAAAATTTTTGATGATTCTTCAGACCGTAGAGCAATTACAGCCCCCCTGATTTCATAGGCAACAGGATCGCCAGCCGGACTTTTTCTTAAGGATTCTACCGTTGTATCCCTAATCAGTCCCAGATCCAACATTCTTCTGCGTTCAATCCCGTCCGCTGCAAGGGTTTTTACTTTTCCGGTTGAACCCACGGGTAATTGATTCAATGGAATAAAAGTTGTACTCATATTAAAACTCCTTTTGTTTAATTTTGTAAGTTAACAGGATTGCGGAACAACCCTAAAAATAAATTAGCCATAGGAAAATATATTTGCCTTAACTAATTTATAAGATATGAATCATTTATAATTTTTGCTACCTGCAGAAGGAAAAAGAGATATTATATTGTGCTATGCATAATACCTTACAAAAAAATAGTGAGTGCTGAATAATTTGTATTCAGCACTCACTAAATGATAAGACTTTCGATCTCGATTTTTTACATAATAAAATAATCAGGAATCAGATGACCGTGGGGTACCTTAATTATGGCATCCATGCTCATGGGCATGACAGGAATCACCGGAGTCAACAACTGCTCCGGCCAGCCATTTTTCGGCCACAGCCTTCACTTGGCCGCTGCACCCGCGATAAACGTCGATTCCGCAGCTGCTCAATACATTTACTGCACCATCACCCATGTTTCCGGCAAGCATAACCGTGACGCCCATTTCCGAAAGAGTGCTGGCAATATTTGACTTGCAACCGCAGCCTGCAGGAGATGCAATCGTTTCCTGGGCAATGATTGCCTTATTATTATCGATTGTAAAAACAGTAAAATACTCACAATGACCAAAATGATCATCAATGAAATCCTGTCGTGATGGCAATGCAATTTTCATAAATATCCCTCCGATACTTGTTCGCATGTTTTTAATATATTAACAACTATTATATCGCAGATAATTGGCATATGTCAATAAAATGAGTCTGCTAGTGTCCGCCGCACTCATCACTGTGCTGATGCTCATGACATACTGAGCCGGTGGATTTCAGTTCGCCTTTTAAATATGCTTCTGCAGCGGTCTGTGCATCGCCGGCCGCACCGACAATCACTTCAATGTTTTTCTCATTGAAGATTTCGATGGCGCCGCCGCCCATACCGCCGGAGATGATGACATTTACCCCCAAATCATTTAAAAAATTAGGAAGGAATCCAGGTTTGTGACCCGGATTCTCCACCATTTCACCTTGAATGATCTTGTCATTTTCTGCTTCAAAAATAAGAAATCCTTCACAATGGCCGAAATGCTCCGTAACCATTTTACCTTCACTTGCAACTGCTATTTTCATTTTGACACCTCCATTTTTTCTATTTTACAAACAATATCTTTTAAATGATCTCCATCAAACAATTCAATCATACCTTTGTCACATAATTCTGCAATGGCAGGATTCAAAGGTAGTTTTGCGGTCGTTTGAATCTTATGCTGCTTTGCGACCTGTTCAATGTTACTGTTGCCGAATACGCTGATCCGGGTGTGGCAGTCAGGACATTCTAGGTAGGACATATTCTCAACAATCCCAATCACAGGAATATTCATCATTTCTGCCATCTTTACCGCTTTTGATACAATCATAGAGACCAGCTCCTGTGGTGAGGTTACGATCACGATTCCATCCACGGGGAGAGACTGGAACACAGTAAGGGGAACATCACCGGTTCCGGGAGGCATATCGATAAACATGTAGTCTACATCACCCCACATCACGTCTGTCCAGAACTGCTTTACCATTCCTGATATAATAGGGCCTCTCCAAATCACTGGATCTGTATCGTTTTCCAGAATAAGGTTCACCGACATGATATCGATTCCGGTTTTTGTTTTAATAGGCATAATACCCAATTCTGTGGCCTCAGCCTTTCTGCGGATACCGAATTCCTTCGGTACAGACGGACCTGTTACATCCGCATCCAAGACCGCTGTCTGGTAACCCATACGATTCATCGATACCGCAAGCATGGAGGTGACCAATGATTTTCCAACGCCGCCCTTGCCGCTGACTACAGCGATCACCTTTTTTATATCACTGCACTCATGGGGTTTTTCCAATAAACTTTTCGGTTGCGCTTCTCTTTCACTGCATTCTTCACTGCAGGATGAGCAGCTTTTGTCACAACTTTCACTCATTTTTGTTCTCCTTCTATCGTTCAAATTTCAATTACAGTGCGTGCCTGTGGCTAAATACTGGATCCGGTCGTCCAACACTTCTTTTAAAAGGTGATAGGCTTCTAACCCCGTACAATGACCCGTATAGAATTTTGATTCTGTGTTTTTAAGAAATTTTGCGATCCCTTCTATCACGTCACGCGCTTCGCTTCTTTTCGTGCTGGTTCTCATGAGATGAAATCCACTGATGATATAATCGGGATAACTGCCATTCTTGTTGTATACGTGTTTCATAATATTTACAATTCCATTATGAGCGCAGCCGGCTATGAGAACAGTTTTTCCGGCTTCTCTGATCAGTAAATTCTGCTCATGCCGGAAGTCATCCTTTACGATGGCTCCATCAGCAGGTTCCATATAAAGAGAATCATTGCAGGATGAAAAACATTCTCTTCCTAACACACCGGAAAAAAGCTCCATCTTGCTGTCAATCAATAAATTCCCATCTGTTAACTTCACGCGTTCATGTAATTTTAATGACGGGTCAATGCCGGCATTGACCGGGTCTTTCCCTCGTATGATTGAAAAGTAAGGATCAAAGGCTCTATCGTGAAGATAGACACAAGCCTTCTCATTCTCTTCAAGGAATGCACGTAAGCCGCCTCCGTGATCATAATGGCCATGAGAGATGATCGCAACCTCCACATCTTTTATCGTAACACTCATTTTATTTGCATTTTGCAGAAACAGATTGCCTGCGCCTGTATCGAACAATATTTTTTTATGATTTGCTTCGATATAAAGACTCAGACCATGTTCGCTGCTTAGTTCGGGAGAAATACAAGTATCTTCAACTAACGTCTTAATTAACATTTTTCTCCCCCAAACAATCAAACAATAACGACATGGTTTTTTTGTAAACACTTTTTGCAGCTTCGCCGGACGAGCAGTCTATATCAACGATACTGTAACCGCCGTTGATTGCCTCGACTGCTTTTGTATCATATGGTATTCTTCCGGTAAAAGGGATATGGTACCTTTGACAATACTTTATGATATGCTCGGTATTCTGCAGATTCGTATTATACTTATTGATACAAACTGCCGTTCGTAGCTTAAATTTATCGGCAGTGCTGATGATCCGTTCCATGTCGCTAATTCCGGAGATCGATGGCTCTGCAACAATCAGCACCATGTCTATCCCGCTTAAGGATGCGATAACGGGGCAGCCGATTCCGGGTGATCCATCTATAATTGCTAAATCAATATTTGCAGGGGATTCCTTTAACTGATTTTTCACTTCGGTAACAAGTTTGCCGGAGGTTCCGCTGCCCATCTTCAACTGTGCCGTTGAAAAGATAATGTCATTCAAATATAATCTTAACTCTCCCGCAATGGAGGCCTTCAGGGTTACGGCACGGGCAGGACAGATCGCCTCACAAACACCGCAGCCTTCGCAGGCATATGCATCAATGGAATAACCGTTTTCCTTACTGAATTTGATTGCTTCAAAACGGCAGTTCGATTGACATAAGCCGCATCGGGTGCACGAGCTGGAATCGATCGCTGCTTTCGACATCCCGAAATAATCTGTTATCCTGGCATCTGATTTTTGATTCATTATTAAGTGAAGATTTGGCGCATCAACATCACAGTCAGCGTAAGCTTTTGCGTTGGCAAGCTTAATGAAAGCACTCGCTATGGTTGTCTTCCCTGTTCCGCCCTTGCCGCTGAGAATTAACAGTTGTTTCATTTTATGCCTCCTCTGAAATTGTTAAAAGCAAATCGGTGAACAGGTCCTTATATCGTTTTATTTCTTTTGATGCGATCCGCGCTTCAGAATTAACCGTTCCAAGCTGATTATCAAAAGGAATTCTGCCTAAAATCTTGATTTTATTTTCCAAACAGAATTGTTCCGCGGGATTAAAGCCTTTAAAGCATTTATTCAACACGACTCCATAAGGTTTATCAAACAGCTTCACAAGCTCATGCACCATTGCAAGGTTATGAACTCCGAAAATCGTAGGTTCGGCAACCAATACACAGTAATCTGCATCCTTGATGCTTTCCATTACGACACAGGCGCTCCCGGGGGGACAATCGATGAAGGTATACAAGCTGTCTTCGCTGGGGCTGCTTAATAATGATTTAATAATTGGGGCTCCGGAAGCCTCTCCCGGATTTAGAATTCCGGAAATAACTGTAACGTGATCCGAGCTTCCTTTTTTAATTTCACCGATTTTTTTCGGTGTCTCGGACAATGCTTCCTGTGGACACAGCAAGACACAGCCCCCGCAGGAATGGCAAACCTCATCAAAAACAAACAGATGATCCTTAATATATGCGAGCGCATTGAATTTGCAAAAATCAACACAGGTCCGACAGCCATTGCATCGCTTTTCATCTGCAAAAGGAATCCAAACGGAAACATTCTCGGTTTTTATTTCTTTTGGTTTGAAAAAAAGATGACCGTTTGGTTCTTCCACATCACAATCAATATAAACCGAATGCTCGGCGACGGAAGCCAGATTTACCGATACCAAGGTTTTTCCTGTACCACCCTTACCGCTTAGTACAGCTATTTTCATGCTTAGTTCCCTCCGTGATTATGAAAGCCGGGATGGATCTCATTGAGCAAAGACAATTCTCCTTTTTCAAAAGCCTGGATATTATGGTCTAATCGATCCTCCTTGGTCTGGTAAATTTTAATATCTGCCGCCTTGAATACTTCGGCTGCATTTTCTCCGCAGCGGGGTGTCAATAAGGCTTCAGCATGGTTGTCTATGATCATTTGTGCAGCCTTAATTCCTGCACCGCCCTGACTGGCCGCAGCTTGATTGCTCAGAAATTTTGTATCCTTTGTTTCTGTGTCATAAATCATGAAATAAGGTGTTCGCCCAAAAGAGACGCATATGGTAGTTTTCATGGAATCTTCGTTTACAGGGATTGCTATTCTCATTTATTTTTCTCCTTAATTTTAATATTGAATTTTCGCTTATTGGCATACGCTCATTATAAATATAGTATATCCCATATTGAGCATATGTCAATAATGATTCGGAGGAATATCTATAAAAAAATGAATAGATAAAATTATGATTAAGGTTTAGGTAAGACGTAAACTTATTAATTGACATATGCTCATAATACATTTAGTATATATATAAAGAAAAAAATACTTTGGAAGTGAAAAATGGGGATAAAGAAGATGACTCAATCGAAAGAGAATTATCTTCGTGTGCTGCTTGAATTATCGGAAGTGCAACAGGCGATTCACTCCGTTGATATTGCTTGCGCACTTGGATTTACTCGAGCGAGTGTGAGCCGGATGCTCAAGCTTCTATCAGAAACGGGATATGTAATAAAAAATGAATATGGGGAAGTCACCTTGACAGACAGCGGGAGAGCCATTGCTGTTTCAATGAAATTGAGAAGAAGCATTTTAAAAACTTTTCTGACGGAAATCCTTGGGGTAGAGCCTCCTGTTGCAGAGAAGGACGCGTGCAAGTTGGAACATATCATCAGTGATGAGACGGAGTCAAAACTTAGCTGGCATATTCAGAACTATCTGCCGACAAACGAATAATCGTTGATCATAGAAAAGGAGTACGCATATGCATTGCGCTTTGTTTACAAATGAAGTAATGGACCATTTCTTAAATCCCAGAAATGCCGGTGAAATGGCAGACCCCGACGGAGAAGGATGTTGTGGCGATACCAATTGCGGTGATTACCTGATTATCTGCATCAAAGTAAGAAACAAGAGAATATTTGATATCCGTTTCTTAGTATATGGATGTGTCGCTGCAATTGCGACCAGCAGCATGACTACGGAGCTCGCAAAAGGGAAATCGTTAGAGGATGCCCTCAAGATAACTGATGAAGATGTTGTCAATGCCTTGGGGGAACTGCCGGAAAATAAAATCCATTGCTCTTTGCTTGGGCCAACAGCGCTGAAAAGAGCAATAGAAAACTATTATGAAAAGATAGAAGAATATAAAAAGTGTATTGCGTACCAGGATTGATGGTAGGAAGAAAGAGAGGAAAGAAGATGTATACGTGTGATGTGTGTGAAGAGCATTTTTGCAGATCCGGTAAACTGGAAAAGCTTCCGGGTAATTGCCCGAGCAAAGAAACGGACAAGGATCGTATGAAAGAAATCTATTTTGAAGAAGAAAACTATCGTATTGCGTATCACTCTGCAGGGGTTGAGGCTGATGGCTATTGTGATAAAACCAGACTGGAAGAAATCATTGATTTTTCCCAGAGAAGCGGCTATAAAAAGCTGGGCGTGGCATTTTGTATGGGTTTGAGCAAAGAAGCGAAGATCCTTTGCAGAATATTGAGACATCATGGGTTTGAGGTGAATTCGGTAATCTGTAAAAACGGAAGCATCTCGAAAGAGCTTTTAGAAATCGGCGAAGAACAGAAAATTAGTCCCGGTTCCTTTGAACCAATGTGCAATCCAATCGGACAAGCGTTTTTTTTGAATCAATCTCACACGGATTTAAATATTATTATTGGCCTCTGTGTCGGACATGATTCTTTATTTATTAAATACTCCGAGGCACCTGTCACGGTTTTTGCGGTTAAGGACAGGGTTCTGGCTCATAATCCTATGGGCATGTTATATCTTTCGGATGGGTATTATAAAAAGAAACTATACAAATAAGCCGGAGAGCCGGAAGAAAACCAGGAAGCATCACCCGGTGATTGATACAGGATCTCCCTTCTTGACTTTGCCTCCATTGAGAACCTTGCAGAACAAGCCTTCTTTCGGCAGGAGACTGACTCCAAGGGTGAGGCTCACAATGCTGGGGTGATCCTCTTTTCCAATTTGAGTTACTTCTAACACAACACTGTCTCCGATATGAATTTTACTGCATATTTTCACATTTGATAAATCAATATCGTCGATCAGTATGTTCTCGGCAAAATCTCCCGGGCCGGCATTGATTTGATAGGCTGCATTCGTATTCTTAACACTGTTCCGGCTAATACAGGTGATTTGGCGTCCCCAATCGCCTGCATGTCCGTCGCCCTCAATTCCGAAATTTTCAATAAAAGTCGCTTCCGGTATTTCTTTTTTCAGCTGGCCTCTTTCCTGACTGATAGAGATAGAATAAATTGATCCTTTTGTCATGATGAAACCTTCCTCATTGTATTTGTTTTACAGAATATTATTCTATTCTGTTTTGGCGTCTGCAGTTCCTGCAGCATGCTCTTCCCTTGCAGTTTTGCCCGCAAAAAACCTTATGGGAACCACAGCTTGGGCAAATATACTCTCCGCTTTTAATCGCTTCAAGATTTTCGTAGCTTTCCATCCATTCCTTACCGCAGTGCGAGCACTTAACGGGGCAGATATTCAAAGTGAAATTACCGCCTTCAATCAATATGGATTTGCCATTGATCAAGCTGTCGGCAACCTTTTCCCTGGCAGAGATCAGGATACGCTGGAAGGTCGGCCGGGAAACCTCCATTTTTGCGGCGCATTCTTCTTGTTCCAGCCCCTCAAGATCTTTCAGACGGATGGCTTCCAGTTCCTCAAGCTTCAATATGTTTTTATCGATCTCAGGGATATCTTTATCAGAAGGAACAAAGTAAGGTACTGCCGGAATATGTTCAATTTTTCTCCATTTTGTTGGTCGTGCCAAAGGTATCAACTCCATTATCCATATTTTTTTATACAGTATCAGTTTATAGATAGAAATATTAGATGTCAATGGGCTCAATCAATCAGAGCAAACGAAAAGGACACCGGAAGAGATCGGAGGATCGTTCCGGTGTCCTTTGATATATGACATAAATTATATTGAGGAGATCAATTTTTATTTTCTATGTATTAGTCTGTTACAGTTTCGAAGCCTGCGCCAAGCCAGCCTTTTTCAGATTCTGCGCTGCCCATACCAAACTGCATGTTATAAGCTTCATATCCTAATAACCTTAGGATGCCAACAGTCTGAGATGCCGTCTGACCGGTATAGCAGTATACGATAATTTTCTTGTCCTTTGGTAATTCAGTCAATGCGTCCTGCATGCCTGCTCCAAAAGGAATATTGACTGCACCCTTGACATGACCCAAAGCATAATCTTCTGCTTTTCTAACGGAGACGATCACGTACTCATCCGATTCGGAATCAACGATTTCTTTTACGGTCTCAACTTTCATATTCTGCGCTTCTGTTGGAGTTCCAGCGTAGGAAGCTACTGTTGCAAAATATTCTGCCACTGCTGCTTTTAAATCAGCATCGACTGCATAGGTATCGTTTGGAAGAGCCACTGCTTCGGTGTCTAAATAATTCTCGAAGTTCGGTTCAACAGAAATGCCTCTTACAAAACCACTTTGGACATTCGTGGCTGGTTTTCCTGCTGCGCTTAATACAGCGGTAGTTTGAGATGCTGTCTGACCGGTATAGCAGTATACATACACGGGAACGTCGTCCGGAATGATCTCAAGGTTTTGGGCTATGGATTCATTACCAAATGGAAGACTTACCGCACCTTTAATATGACCTTTTCCATAATCTTCACCGGTTCTGATGTCAATAACAAACATTTCTTCGCCTGCATCAATCTTTGCAAAGAAATCAGCAGGAGCGATCATATGTCTGTCAGCCGGGAAATTGGAAAAATAAGCAAGGGCAGCTTCTTCGACAACGTTAATTTCTTCCACAACTGGTGTTTCTTCAACTGGTGCTGCAGCTTCTTCATTGCCGCCGCAAGCTGTGAACGACATTGTTGCCATAAGAACGCAGAGTAAAATAACCAATAATTTTTTCAGTTTCATAATTTACTTCCTCCTCAGGATGCATCTTTTTTGCTTGGCAGAGCGCTGGCTCCGTCAGGCAATTCAATTGGATTATTAGGATTTGACGACCATTCAAGATAGGCACCGTCATAGATTTTTATATTCCGATATCCCGCGTTATAAAGGGATAAGAACACAGGAGAAGCCCTCATTGCGGTCTGACAATACACAATGATTTCTTTTTCCGGCCTCATTCCATTATCAATAAAGTTGATTCTAGTAGCCTGCACATCTTTATATGTATTGTCCGTGTAAAAGATATTGTTGTAATCCCACAGGATAGATGAAGGGATCTTGCCTTTTTCGCTGTATTCCTGATCAGTTCTGACATCAAGTAATATAACGTTGGAAGCAGGCTCATTTAATTGATCCATTACTTCACTCATATCTGCTAGGTATGCTTTGTTTTTGTCACTTGCGGTGTAGGTTGTTTTTTTAGTGTCCGGGGTATCTTTCGTCAGCTCCACGCCGGCATTTTTTATAGCATCCAGTCCTCCGTCGATCACACGAGCATTTTCATTCCCGAATACCAGGAGTGACCACCATAAACGTGCAGCACTCATTTTGTCAGTATCATAAATTAAAATTGTTGAATCATTATCAATGCCTTTTTCACTCATCAGTCTCTCGAGTTTTGATTTTGAGGTGAGCATATTGTCTACCGGAACATTGATTACAATGTCATCCTTGACAATATTAACTGCGCCTTCAACATGGCCTGCGGCGTAGTCTTCCGGACTTTGCATATCAACGATGACGGTATTGTCATTCTTTGATACGAGCTCGGAAAGGGAAGCGGCGCTGATGATTTGAGGGGCAGTATCCTCATATACAGATGGGTTACAAGCAGAAATAACGATCGCTAACATTACAACCAACAGGAAGAATGTTAAATTTTTGGCAATCAATCGCACAGACTTGCCTCCTCCTTCACAAAATGTAATAACCGATTTGTAAACTGTCATTGAAACAATCATATACCATAATGGGAACATTGTGATATAAATATCTATTATACAACATGCTATTATTTTATGGTTGAAAAAAAAGACACATTATGAGATAGTGAGAAAAACGGAAGATTACAACGGTGGAGCTATGAAGCAAACAAACAGCATAATCGATTTATCCTATAATACTCCGATTGATCAGACCCGTAAGGTGCAAGATCTGATCATGGGAATCTATATTCTATGTTACTTTCTTATCAGTTTATCCTTCCTGACCGAATTCCCATTTGTTCATTCGGATGAGACCTGGCTTTCCGGACTAACGCGAAATATGATGGAGAAAGGGGACTTGGGGGTGACGGAAACCTTCTATGACTTAAAGCCAAGATATCCCCACGCAATAAAAACCATATTTCATCTATTGCAGATGCCGATGCTGGTATTGTTTCAATATGATGTTTTTGCATTTCGGCTCTTGTCTCTGACCTTTGGATGTTTCACGCTTGTTCTTTTTTATCTGCTGCTGAAATCTATATTTAACGGATCAGACTCGACTCGTCTTTTGGGATATCCTATCATGGGGACCATATTCTTATCCGTCGACATTCAGTTTATTTATGCCAGCCATTTTGCAAGACAGGAAATTCTTCTTGTATGTTGTATCGTAGCGTGTATGCTGGCACTTTTCAAAAAACACTATTTGATTGCAGGCTTGATTACCGGATTATCCATCGGGCTACACCCGAACAGCTTTCTGATCGGAACGATGTGCGGGGCAATGTTGTTTCCAATTGGTTCCAAGCAGATAAAACGGTGGAAGGCTTGGAAGCCTCTATTGGGCTATGCCGGGATCACTTCGGTTTTTGCAGTGCTCTTCCTTTCGATCAGCCTGGCTTTTGACCGGCAATTTTTCAAACATTATTTTGAATATGGCAACAGTGAATTTGATATCGGCGCACCGGTTACAAGCAAGCTCATGGAGCTGCCTTACTTTTTCAAAAAAATCTGGTATGGAGTGAGCGGCACCTATTACGTTCCCGATGTTCGGTTTGAGCTTATTCTGTTTGCTCTGTCTGGAGCGGCGATATTGATTCTGGTGTTATCGGGGAAATTGAATAAAGGAACAGAGACTGCTTTGATCGGAAAGGGAATCATAGGCATGCTGGTCGGAATGGTGATGATCGGGAGATACAATCAGACAAGCCTTGTCTTTTTATTCCCTATGTTTTTTATTTTGGTCTTATTAGCCGCAGATAGCTTAACGGATGGGTTAAAAAAGGTAAATTTATTCGCGAAGAATGTAGCTGTTATCATTTTAATTATGATCGCGGCTGTAACAAGCGGCCTAAACATAGCTCCCTGGCTGAATCACAGTTATGAAGACTATACCGATGAAATTGCCCGGGTTGTAGAGCCTCAGAACAAGGTTTTGGCAAACCTGAACTGTGAATACTATTTCGACAACGGCAAGCTCCTTGACTATCGAAATCTGTCTTACTTAAAAGAGGAGGGTATGTCTGTTGAGGATTATATCAGAGAAAATAAGATCGAGTATATCATACTGTCCGATGAAATGGACCTGATATACTCGCAGAGGCCGATCTGGAATATGATTTACGGGAACCTGCGATATGTGGATGAGCTCCATCAATTTTTGAACGAAAACTGCATGCTGGTTCATCGTTTTCAAAACAATATCTATGGGATAAGAATCGTGCAATATATGAATTCAGACCGGGATTTTACCGTTCAGATCTTCAAAGTAAAGAATTTGTCCTGACAATCTCTTTGCCTCCTCCAAATCATGGGTTACAAAAATGATGGTCAGCTTCTTTTCGCGCCAGATCTTTAACAAAAGTTCATATGCGATCTCCTTATTCTCCTGATCCAGACTGGAAAAAGGCTCGTCCATGAGAAGGACTTTACTTTCCACCGCCAAGGCTCTGGCCAAGGCACCTCTTTGTTTCATTCCTCCGGAAAGATGATGGGGGTAATAGTCATAGAAATCAAGCAGTGCCACTTCCGCAAGGGCGGCCTTCGCCTTTTCCTCAGCCTTGTCTTTCCCAATTCCCAAATTGGTTTTCATGATGGCGTAGGATAGATTGCTCCCCAGCGTTCTCCACGGAAACAGTTGGTTGGAGTCCTGGAAGATCATAAAGATATCCTTGGAAGGTTTCTCATCGCTGTCAAAGCCGCCGATCAATTTGAGCAGTGTTGTTTTACCGCAGCCGGAAGGCCCGATGACCGACACAAAATGACCGCTGGGCACTTCCAGGGATAGATTGTTAAGAACCTTTATTTTTCCATCCTCATGATGATATTCTTTTGTGATCCCGTTTAACTTGATATCCATACTACCATGCCTTTACTGCTCGGATTTAATTTTGACCATGCTTTTTCATGCTAGAATTTAATTCTGACCCCACTTTTGTACGGTCCTTTTTTCAATATAGTCAAATAAGAATCGCTCAATAAAAAGTCCGATTAATACTACAACAATAATTCCTGCGAATAATCCCGGGGTGTTCATAAAAGTCCTCTGTTTAAAAATGTACCAGCCGATGCCGCCTTTTAAACCGATGGCGCCAAAGACCATTTCTGCACCGATCAGTGCCCTCCAGCTTCTTGCAAAAGCAATCTTAACCCCGGAAAGCAAATAGGGCAAAGATGCCTTCAACTTGATTTCATAGGCGATCTCCCAGGGAGATAGTTCCAGATTTCTTCCGATATCCAGATAGATTTGAGGAACAGCCTGAAAGCCTGCATTCAAATTGATCAGGATCGGCCACAATGCCGAATGAACGATAATGGCAATGATACTGGCATCCCCGGTCCCAAACCAGATGATGATTAGCGGAAGTAGTGCCAGCGCGGGCAGGGGATGGCCGATGCCGGATAGCACCTTGGAAAGTCCTGCGATCATCATATATTTTTGTGAAGCCAGTGCCAATAAGATAGCAGCAAAAACCGCAATCGAAATACCGATCAGGATTACCTTCAGCGAATAATAAATCTGATACGGCAGATCTCCATGAAGCAAGGAATCAACCAAAGTCGAAGCTACTTCTCCGATGCTGGGCAGCAGAAGACCGGATACTCCGCCAACGGTGGCAGCCAGCTGCCAAATCGTCAGAAGAACGATGATCCAAAACAAAATAATATATTTTTCTTTATTCTTTTTTAGAATTTTCATTGGAACCTCTTGATTCAGGGAAAACCACATCGTGGTAGTTGATTTTATTTTTCAGCACTCCAATGCGGTACATTTCTTCTGCCAGCTTGTCGATCCCGGTAAGCTCATTGGAATAGATCGTACCGTTGTAAGTCATTTGATTCTTTAGCGTTTCTTCCTCCACATCATAGATTGGGGCTAAAACAGCCACCGCTTCGTCCATGTTGTTATTGATATAATCGATGGCAGTATTTAACGCAAGGAGGATGGCGTCGTATTCTTCCGGATGCTCTTCATAAAAGCGTTCCATGGCAACTCCAGTGATAAAGGTAAAGGGCTGTCCCATAATTTCTTCCCCAGTCGTGACAATCTTCATGCCATGTGCAAGCTCTTTATCCAGATAGGGAGGGGTTGAAAAATGTGCGGTTATTTCAGTATCGGCGATG
>Ga0366801_1035_pt1 | contig 19760 bp, 16 predicted proteins | sample BONcelN113001E15_FD_207033 | JGI IMG/M metagenome (GOLD analysis project Ga0366801, IMG submission 207033) | Enriched cells from coal bed in the Powder River Basin, Montana, United States - BONCAT cells N11 rep3 HSBNCT.N11.300.1.E15 ... | reverse complement strand
GACAGCTTATTTATGTTAACACATTAAAACATCGTTTGTCAACATATTTTTTGAGGTTTATTTTATACGATATGCTCCAACTTTAATGCTCGGGCATTTAAACTTGGACAAGCCGCTTTACGCGGTTTTTATATAATATCATTTTTATACACCACTGTCAAATGCGAAATTATGTAAAATTAACTAGCTGTTTAAATAAAAATTTGCACCTTTTGTAGTTTGATGTACAATGGTAACAACACCAAAAGAGAGGTAGGAGTAAACATGAATCGCGAAGAACTTCATAAAATCATTGATCAATTACCTGAAGACAAATTAGAGGCTGCTTTTTCTGCATTAACAAACGTAAGTGAAACTCTTGTTTCACCTTCTCCAGAGAAACCTTTGACTGCCGCAGCAAATGCTGATGACTTACATAAATTTTTAGACACTTTCACCTCTACAGTTGGAACGGTCTTGTATGACCTTAGCGAAAACGCAAAACGAAATGGAGATAAAGTATCGGCCAATCGATTTGATTTTTCCCGTAAGAAGATAACTGAAGGCTGGATGCTCTATTCACGAAAGACACTTGGACTTAGATTACCGCCTTCTCCAAGTGAAGAGTAGACAAACCGGTACATCTGAATAAACAAAGCAACAGCCCGCACCGGATCTCGTGCGGGCTGTTTGACTTCAAATGCCTGGATGATATTCCAGCCATGCATTATGTAATCGCCCCATAATATTCACTATCCAGATCGGAAGAAAGCTGTCCCCATACGACATTAGGCTGACGAAGTAAATTTTATTTACTTATAGTTTTCTGCCAAACCTAATTAATTTAATCGCTTTCATCCTTATTTCTTAACTTAAGGTATTATCAGTTTCACTATTAGGAATAAAGCCGTTATCTTTTAGTAGTTCCTCGACTTTCAAATAGGTTTCCACTACTAAATTGGGACAGCGAATCATGCGATTCCAGGGATCGTCATTTAGGATATGGCAACAATCAATCCCACCGTACTGTTCGCCAAACGATACCTCAAACCATTGTACAACATCTTGAATCATACTATTTAATTTATAGTCTTCCTGTTCTTCCACTACACCGCGACCTGCATATAGGGCCAAAAGGCACGCCGCTCCAGTAAGCGCCCCACAGTTTTTACCGCTAAATCCTAATCCTCCGGCAAGACCTGTCATTGATCGCACTAAGTCTGGATTTTCTTTCCCCTGTTTCTCTAATCCCAAAAGTATGAGAATCTGACTGCAATGAAATCCTTGCATTCGCAATTGAGCTATACGAGCCATTTCTCCCGACATACAACTCTCCTCCTGCAAAAACAATTCACATTATTTAAAATTTGTTAATTTGATTTGATATCCGGAACTACCATATTGAATGATATTTAAACAGCCGTAATCCTGCAGCAACCGAAAGAGGTTCATTAGCGGCATGCCCAATATATGACATAAAAGCAATCGATTTACTCCCGCATGGCCAGCAATTAAAATATTTCCACGCGAATTCCGCATTATCTCATGAAGCGCTATGACGACTCGTTTACTACAATCAGCAAAACTCTCCCCACCAGGTGTCCGGTAATAACCAATATCAGCCCCCCTTGACTTAAACTCGTTAGGAAAGCGTCGAGCAACATCAGCAAACGAAAGACCCTCCCACTCGCCTAAGTCTATTTCCCTAATCTCTTTCCGCGAAATGATTGGGGTATTTTTACTGCCCACAATTATCTCTGCCGTTTGACGGGAACGGGAAAGATCGCTACAGTATACAGTTTCAAAATCTACCCTCGCCAGCCTCTTCTGTAGATTCTGAGCTTGCCTTATACCTTCCTCTGTTAACGGTAAGTCTAATTGGCCTATATAACGCCGTTGATCATCTTCCGTTTGAATTTTCCCATGCCTTATCAAATATATCATTCGTACTTCCATTCGTTTTGTTCAACTCCATGATAACTCTTTTTGCAGTCCTTGCTGAAAAAATATCTTCCCAAGGCATCATGTCTACAAGTATCATTAGCTTGCCAGTGCTTCGTGCCCAATGTATAGCCGGTATTGTGTCTAAGGCCTGGTAGATCTTAACCTTTGCAGCATCACTAGGTAATCCTGCTGTTGAAACAGAAATGACTAGCCTGGCTGCTTGGCGTACGTTATCAACTGAGGCGGTAAAATGCATAATCTCGGCAAGTACGAATAGCGCCTCATCCAGATCGGCAATAGTAAAGAAGCAGTTTTCACTTATGAAAATCCTACCATCTCTTCGTCTGGCAATCCGGTCCAATCTCTTAAGTATGGTACCGCAGCAGCATTGCTCGGGAAAAAATCGTGAAATATCACCTGTGCGATAACGAATCAATGGCATTGCCTGTCTTGTCAGTGTAGTAAATACAACCTCGCCTTCTTGACCTTCCGGTAAAACCGCCCCCGTTAATGGATCGATGATTTCAAAATATAAATCTGCCTCTCGCAAGTGATAGCCTTGATGAGCGGCACAGTCTATCCCTCCACCTAATCCCATTTCTGTCATGCCATAATGTTCAAAGACTTCGCAACTAAAAATCCGTCTCAATTCCCGGACAATAGCTTGAGAAACATAGTCAGTGCTTAAAAGTACGCTTTTTAAGCGAAAAGACTCCTTTATTACGCTGTCAGCATACCGGCCTAAAGCAAGGATCTGAGTTGGAATACCTACTAGAGAATCCACCTTTTCTCTTGCTATTACTTTCAGTGTTGTACCGATATCGGCAACAATCCCATGAGGAATAGGAACTGCGCCTAAGCGCGTCAATGCGGTAGCAAGCAAGTCACCGACACTACCGGTACGTTCTCCCGGTAACAATAGTAATACCCGGTCACCGTTATTAACTAAAGTTGACATACCTTGCCGAAAAAAGTCAATCGTTAATTCCTGATCAGCAGGTGTAAAGTACAGGCGCTTTACCTCTCCGGTAGTGCCGGAAGTCGATAGTGAGACAACCCGGCTGATCTTATTTTGTGATACACAGAGAAACTGAAGTGCATTTTTTTTAATATCCTGGTCAGTGGTAAAAGGATAATTGCTTAGATCTGCCAAACAAGCTACTTTTCTTTGTGCAAGACCTTGGAATAAGGTTCGGTAAAACGGGCTATAAAGGCAAACCCAGCGGATTACCTCCCGCAATTTTCGTAATTGATACTGACGAATTTTCTCTGTAGACAAATCGTCCCCATCCACTCCAATTTTCTTCAACGTCCATGACTCGATAGGTGTCTTTCTTAGTATTGCTGTGTTTATCATATGATCACTTGCAACCGTTTTGAGAACGATAAAGCGCTTTGCCCATCGCATCAGTCAAATTAAATGCACAGAAAGGGATGATTCTGCTATCTGGACTGACTACATGAATAAAGCACTCCCGCAAACGATCCAAATCAATTGTCCAGGCATCTTGGAAAGCCATGCCGGATATACAGAACGAATATGTATCGACACGTTCTAAAAAAGCATCCAAGCTATCTATATTCATTGCACAGCATGCTTCTGCACTACCTAACTTCTTTGCTGACATTTGTGGTGCTGCCCAATGTTTTGCAACAAACCTTTGGGCTTTTTTAGCACCTGTTGCTGCTGCTTGGGGCTGACAACACCCTTCTTGCCCTGGCTTGGTCCATCTTTTTAATTCTCCACTTTCCAGCAATACGAAATTACCATGAAAGGAACAATAAGCATTCTCGCCATTAGGTGGCTGAAAATCGGATATCTTAACTTTCCCCCCCATCTGTTCCTCAATCTTCCTAATCACTTCAGGAATGGTAATTCGATCGTCATCCAAGGGTTCTTTAGGGTATCGCCCAAAATAACTCATTGGCTGAAAATGAACGCCTCGTACTGCCGGCATCATCTTCAGTGCAAAATTAATAATTTCACCAATCTCCTGCGTATTCGTTCCCGGAATCAATGTCGGCACAAGAACCACGCCGATTTGTTCTTCAGCACACCGGGCGATGGCTGCCTGCTTTATCTCCAGTAGCGCAGTGCCGCGGATTTTTTCGTACACCCTGTCACTAGTTCCGTCAAATTGCAAAAAAACACATGCCAGTCCAGCTTTTTTTAATTTTTTAACATAGCTGCTGTCACTGGCTAACCGCAATCCATTGGTATTGAGTTGAATGAAAGGATAACCCAGCGAATGTCCCAAAGCGACTATATCCGGCAGGTCATCCCGCATTGTTGGTTCGCCGCCTGAAAGTTGAATATTATAAGGTCCACCGCTTGCCAATAGCATGCGATACCAGCCCTCAATTACCTCCAAATCCGGTTCATCATATTCATTGCATGATTGAGCAAAGCAAACCGGGCAAGTTAAGTTGCACCGCCCGGTAACCTCAAGTAAAACACAACAGGTGTGCTGGCGATGCTCCGGACATAAACCGCAGTCAAAGGGACATCCCTGTTCTACCGTTGTACTGCATACTGGAGGACAAGATGGTATTTTGGGGACTGACCAAGACTGATAAGCTGGCTGGCCCCGCCAAATTATAGTTCTGAAATTGCCGTGGTTAGGACATATTTTGTCCAAATAAACATCCTCACCTATTGCAATTCGTTTTGCCGTTATACGCCTCAGGCATTGGGGGCAAACACTCTCTGTAACACCTAATACAATTGCTTTACCTTGCATATTCATTATTCATCTGCCTCTCTTGAAATGAGTATGCCATACATTCAATTGAAACTACGTCGTCCAAGCTTATTCCCGCAATTCGCTCTACTGCTTGAGCTACACTTTGAGCAGTAAATAAGCGTTTTGTTACAGCAGCAAAGACCGCAGCGTCTTTAGCATACTTATCCATCGAATATTGGAATCGTTCATGAATAGATACAATATGATCATTTTCCACCATTTTATCTGCTAAATATAAAATTGCTGTTTCATCTAACAACAACTCTTCTCCCACGTTCATGTCTGTATGAGCAGCAACGATTTTTGCAACCTTGGGATAGCCGAATTTTTTTATCATTTTTGCACCACGGTGCGCATGATCAGGTTTTCCTTTAGCCAAATCGTGCAGCAGACCTGCCGCAATTAGGAGATCAAGACTAAGGTGCAGCCCATTTTCATTCAACCGGCTGGCTATTTTCTGAGCTACCTCCGCTACTAACCTGCTGTGCATTATAACAACATCAGGCACTTTCATTTTTGCTAAAATTTTATCACATTCCTGTTGAGTGGGAATATCCCGACAATTGTAACACTCTATCAGTTTCCGGTAGTCTTCAGGTGTATCAATATCCCGCATGATTCCTTCATCGAAAACTTCCACTTCATACGCATTTCTCTCATAGCGGTTTAAAAGACAACGTAGTCCGCCCGGGCTAACATAAGATAAAATTGCCGGTGATAAACGCATTGAAATAAGCGGTGGATGTCCCCGTACACCTTGGAAAACAGGATAAATTATGTCTGCGCCTGTCTTTTGATACGTTCTAAGTAATGTAGTAAATGTATGGCTCTTTATCAAAGGCATATCTGCGGGGAGCAAATAAAAAGCTTCTAAGTCGGGCTGAAGTGACCGTACACCCGTAAGGATCGACGAAAACATTCCGGCATGATAATTTTCATTCACAACATATCTTACTTGCAGATGCTCAAGTACCGGTATTAATTCGTTAGCCCGATGTCCTAGTACTACTACGATATTATGTATACCGGCTCGTTGGAAATTTTGTATTGCCCTCTCAATAACAGTCAAACTCCCTAAAGGTAATAACGGTTTAAATGCCGGAGCCCGGGACGAATACCCACCTGCCAAAATAATCGCCGCCAACTTTTGTTTGATGCACATTTTTCACACTCCATTCACACCTAATGGACGCGCCTGCAACTGTTTTATCAATTAATATCCCGGTAAGAGATCACTACTTCCAACACTCCCTATTACTCTGTTGCAAATTTCATTCCAAAAATTAACGCACAAAAAAACCACCTCCCTATGATTGTGAGGTGGTTTTACTACTATGGCATACTATTTACTGTAAAATAAGTGTTACCGTTATGGATAATTGAGTTACAACAATTATCCATAACGGTAACACTAGTTAGTTGTGAATAGCATAAGTACGCATTTTATTGTACAAAGTTTTCCGTGATACGCCTAATTCTCTTGCTACTTGACTAACATTGCCTGCATAAGTATTTAGCATATTACGGATTTTGACTTTCTCCGCATCCTTTGCCAGTTGCTGCCGCTGTTCCCGGCAGTCAAGAATCTCCATTGTTTGTAGTGGTTCCGGGGAGGATGCGTATAGGGAGGGAGCATAAATTTCTGCAGGTAAATGATGCAGAGTAATAATCCCGGTTTCAGCTATGCTGGCAGCCCTTTCAACTACATTTTGAAGCTCTCGTACATTTCCTGGCCAATTATATTGTATTAGATACTCAACTACTTCAGGTTCTACGCAAAAACTATATCCCCAGTCACGGCTAATTTTTTCCATAAAATATGCAAAGAGAAGTGGTATATCTTCCGCACGATTACGTAAGGGCGGAATGGTAATGGATATTACATTCAGCCTATAAAACAAATCTTGTCGAAAAGACCCTTTATCTACTTCTTGCAGCAAATTTTTATTAGTAGCACATATTAAACGGACATTAACGGGTATCATCTTATCACTGCCGATGCGGGCCACCTTTTTTTCCTGTATCACCCTTAATAATGCTGTCTGCTGCTCAAGTGGCATGTCACCAATTTCATCAAGAAAAAGTGTTCCCCCAGAGGCCAGTTCAAATTTGCCAGGTTTACCTCCCCGTTTCGCCCCTGTAAAAGCCCCGTCTTCATAACCAAACAGCTCACTGCCAATCAGTTCGCGGGGAATAGCGCCGCAATTAAGTGCAATGAACGGGCCACCGTGTTGTGTACTCCGGTTGTGAATAGCCTGAGCAAATATCTCTTTTCCTGTTCCACTTTCACCTTGCAGCAAAATGTTTGACGACGTAGATGCCGTCAGCGTCGCCAGCCGTATGGCTTCACGGATTTGCTCGCTTTCTCCGATAATATCACTAAACTGTAGCGTCGCATAATAACCACTGAAACGGTTTACCAGGTTTTGTACTTGTTTGATAGGCCGTAATATAATAACGCCACCGGTTACCACTCCTTGTTCATTCACAATAGGTTCACCAGAGGCCACACAATGACACAAGCCATTTTTTGTATCTACCATTATTTCCACATCACTATACGGTTCATTTATCGTAAGTTTTTTCCCTTTTAAAGATGTTCTATTATCAAATAACCGATTCACCGGCATCCCTAAGACATTTTCGGTCTTGCCAAGCATAATTTTAGCTGCAGGATTCATTTCGATTATGACTTCATTTCTGTCAATTATCAGAACGCCATCCGATACGGTATTGAAAAAATTAGTCAGTCTTTTATTGGCTAAAGCCAGTTCATGATTTTTTATCCTGATGCTTAGCTGAGCCATAATGGCTTCAGCAGCTGCAACTACGATTCCCAACGTGTGTAAGTGTGAAGCGTGAGATGCACCTGACATATCCAAAATTCCAATAGTACGGCCATTAGAATCAAAAATTGGCGCAGCCGAACAGGTTAAGCAATGATACTTTTGGCAAAAATGTTCCGCACCGGATACTTGAATTGGTTCCCCGATGATTAATGCTGTTCCAATAGCATTAGTACCTGCCTCTTCTTCACACCAACTCGCTCCCTGGACAAAATCTTGCGTCATAGGATTATGCAGGTTACCCTCGTCGCCAAACATTTCCATAATATAACCGTGTTCATTTGTTAATACAACGACAAAACCAGATCCTTTAACAAACTTATAAAGATTCGCCATAAAAGGCTTGGCTATTTTTATAAGTTCTTCTTTTTCTTCCAGTACTTTATTAAGTATCCGCTTGTCCAGTAATGGCTGCGCTTTCGTGTTATAAGGGTTTACTCCTGCTTCCAAACAGCGTAGCCATGATTGAGCTATCGTAGGATGAACATTACAGCATTCCGGTTTTCTTGCTGTTACAAATTTTTTCCATTCAACGAATATACGACTAAGATTCATAATATCCAACGCATTCGCTTTCATAGAAATCACCTCGTTATTAACCCCATTATTAAAAACTTGGTTTATACCAAGTAGTTTCAATATATTTTATATTTTATCCTTTTTTTGGCAAATATTTTTTCGAAATTGTTGGACAATTAACGTTATTGGCAATATCATTTTTTACAATGTGGAACGTCCGGTCCCTTACCAAACAAATCATTTAATTTAGCAAGCGCTGCTTCAGAGAGAAATGCAATTTCTGAAATATTACCTTCTATCGTTTCTCCCGACAATACAACGCCATTGCCAGTTTCGAAATATTTTACCGGCAATTGTCTTCGATACAACTTACCGGTATTGTTATCTACAATTTCAGCAGTAATCAAATCAGCTTCGATTTGATCACTATAATAACATTCTACTGCTGCCAGATCGTATTTATCCGCCCATTGCTGAAGATTTATCGTAACCGCTTCTAAGTAAGCACTATGCAAAATTCGCCATAGATTGATCAACTCACTATAGCTTTGCGTGTGATCATCAGCCAGTTTAGCCAATGCATGATTACAAAACAGGGTAAACTCTCGTGTCAATTCAAAAATGGCATCCCTATTCATCTTTTCAACCTCCGGCGTATTTAGTGATTTACTGCATAATGAGGTGGATTGGGCTGAGCTGTAGGGTTTAGCGATTTGATGAGTTATCCGGCCTAATTAACATACGTTGCGACATTCCACATTTCGGGCAAAGCCGTCCTTCATTGCTACCAGTACACTCTTTACAATAGACAGTAAAACACCTTACACATTGATAGGAGAGGTTATTTGTTAAGTCTTTAGTACACCTGAGACAGGTATTCGCATCCAAGGTTCTCCCTCCTTTGCCGTACCTATTTTTCATTTTTAATTCTTTTTTCTGCCACCGACAAAAAATAACCTAGCCTTTTTCTATCATCCGCCTTAGTTAATACACATTGCCACAGTTCCTCTGCCAATCCATGTTCCATAATAAAACAAGCGACAAATTCTTTGAGAAATATAGATTGATCTTCCCAAACAATAATATGGAATCCATTTTCCTCGACGATTTTCTTGAATTGGGCGTAGGTCATAGCACCCGTTTCACCAGGCAGACAATCATTGCCTTCTTCCTTACGAATATAGACGTCGGTTATCGCAAGTTTTCCTCCGGAAATAAGAATGCGTCCGCATTCAGCTAGAACTTTATTTACATCCTCCATAACCGACAGGCTGCATTCTGCTATAACTCCCTCAAATGAATTGTCAGGAAAAGGTAAATTTTCTCCTGATGCCCACAGTACAGGCAAATCAGGAACACGCTCTCTAGCCTGCTGCAGTAATTGCTCTGATAAATCAATGCCTATTGCACATAAATGACAAGCATCTCTCAAGTACTGTACCGTGATTCCAGCACCACATCCGATATCTACTACCTTCACACCTTGCTCAAAGGTGCAGTACTCAAGAAGCTGCCTGGTTAATCGTAACCCTCCTGGCCGGATAACTCTACTTGGAAATTTGGCAAAAATGCTGTTTTCAAATAATAGGCCCCTCTTTTGCTCTTTCATTTATCCTCTAACGCGGCTTCTACCTGTTGCATTTTCCCCCTTGCCAATTCCTCCGGAATATACACAAGCCCGCATTGAGGACACTTATAGAGTTCAACCGGAAAATTACTTCCTAAGTATGACAAGGTTACTTTACCTGGTGTCAGATATATTTTACAAGTTGCACAAATAATTTTTGGTTGTTCCAGACTTGTACTCATTTAGCTTCCTCCGCTATTCGAGAATCTCCAGTCGATGACAATATGCATTTTGCACTAAAAAGCCGTCATTTTGCGGAAAATATTCAACCCAATAGGTGACACGGTCAGGTTGAAAATATCCTATAAAACAATCAGTTTCGGTATTTTTCAGTTTATTGCCCGTGCTTTCGGCATGAGCGATGACTTGCGCAATATCATCGTCAAGAATCATCCTCTCCTCCATAACACGCCTAACACTCTCGGGAATAATAATTTTTACATCTCTCTGTAAATCCTCCACGGTTTCACCCCAAATTTCTCGCAATAGCGATATCTTTAGTCGCTCTCTATTTTCCTGACGCTGCGAATAGCCCGGATTTGCTTGTTGGATTAAACCCTCCTGTTCACTCCCAAAAATCAAATCCATAAGATGATAGGCACGTTTCCCTTGACCACTAAAGTTATCCCGGCACATTGTGCAATATGTGACGTAATCTGTTGAGCTCTCTTGAATACGACGATTTATCACCTTATGGGCAACCTCTCTATTGGTGTAAATCATTAACCCCCCATAGCCGCAACATACAGTACGACTCCGGCTTAGCGGCAATTCTTCCACCTGATGGCCCATTTTTCCTAGAATATTCCGCACGCTATCCTGCAGTTGTATTTCATACCTTGTCGTACAACTGTCATGTATAGCTAATCTCTGTGCTCTAAGCGCTAGTGCACTGTCCGGCAGACCAACACGATCTAATACTGTCCACAACGTTTCAACAGGCATATCAGGGAAATTGCGCGTAAACATGCTATAACAAGTTGGACAAGCGGTAATTACCTTGGGGCTTCCTAAATTGCGCCAGTTATCTTTAATATCCTGCATTGTTTGCCGGAATAGTTCTTCTTGTCCGGCCCAAGCTGCCGGAGCCCCGCAGCAGTTTAGCATCAGACCAATACCACCGTCTATTTTTCCGGCTAAAAACTGATACATTTTCTTTACATATTGAGGAGAGGAAGCAGCTAACTGACAACCGGGATAGAATACCATTGTACTGAATGTAAAACCAGGCTGATGCTTATTAAGTACAAACTTATCGCTATTGCTAAATTTCATATCCCGCAAAGCAAAATCATGGGCTGACGGAGGCATTTTACCCTTTCTGACCATCATTTGCCTCGCTTCCTGGAAAACTTCAGCCATATTTAATTTACCGGGGCATATTTGCTCGCAGAGACCGCACAGGCTGCAGGAGTTAATCATTTTATTTGCGTGATGTATTCCCATGACAATTGATAAATTATTATACACTTCCCGTACATATCGTTTGGGATAGGAACGGTAGTGTCCAAGGTATTCACAGTTTTTGACACATTCACGGCATTCACATAATAGACAACGATTGGCTTCCTGCAAAGCCTCCTCTTTTGTATATCCGCTGGCAGCATCCAAAGCGGCCACCCGAGGTTGTCGTTCTACCCCTTCGATATTAGTATAAAGAGTTGTCGTAAAAGGACCTTCTTTTTCTCTATTAGCAGTAAGAGATGCATTTTGTAGTAAGCGATCAATTGAATTTGTAGCAATCTTGCCATCCGTTATTGCTACGATAGGGGATTGACTTTCATCGCACCGGCGAATACTTCCGCCTGCAAAAACTTTAGGATGACTTGTTGCAAAGGTGAGTGCGTCAATTACAATATTCCCACCGGCATCCAATTCAAGATTTAAGTCCAAAGCATTGATCTCTCTTGAACCTAATCCTAAATAAACCGCATCATACTGCTCGTATAACTGTACAAACGGCAATAGTGAACAGCCAGCAACCTCTGTATTCAAATGGATTTCCAGCGGAATTTGTTCAAAAATTTGAAAATCGTTTTTAATTAAATAACGGGGCAGCTTACTTTCCGGAATATTCCAGATGCTCCCCCCCAAGCGGTCTGTTGCCTCAAAAACAACTACCTTGTAACCTTTCCGGCTAAGTTCAAGAGCCACTGTTAAACCGCTCAACCCAGCTCCAACCACTGCCACTTTTTTATTCTTTGGCGGCTGGCAGGTAATTGAAGCTGCAAGTTTGTTATTATCAACACAAATTCTTTCCAAAAGATTAATAGAAACAGCCTCATCAAGCTCTTTACGCTTACATGCTTGCTGGCAGGGCTGATCGCAAACCCTGCTGATAATACCGGGAAAAGGCACCATTCTGTGAAATAGTGATAGTCCTGTCGCGTAATCACCCTTACGAATAGCCGCAATTATTCCTCGGGCATCGACATGAACCGGACATCCGGCAGTGCATCCTGGCGGATTTTCTTGATTACACCTTGTTTCCCGCTCACGCAACAGTTTTTGATCCATTATTCTTTTTCCTTTTCAAATATTTTGTCATCAGCAATCCTTTTGCATAGGGAAAACCTAAAACGAATTGAAAGCTATTCAGCTTACAAATTCGTTTTAGGTCATGTGTTAATAAATGTTATTTTCCGGCAGCAGCCTGATTTTTTCCAGCCAGCGCTTCAAGACCGGCTTTAATTTTCTCCGGCAATGCAGGCACCGCATAGATTCGTACACCACACGCATTATAGATAGCATTCAGAATTGCAGGATGCGGTGCGGTAAGCGGCCCTTCACCTGTGCCGGCGGCACCATAAGGTCCATGCTCGCGCGGACTGATGTTATAGATAATCTCCATATCATCCGGAATATCTTGGATAAAGGGTAATCCACAAGCGATCAGGCTGGTGTGTTTCTTGAGATCTTCAAAGTCTTCGGTTAAAGCAAGACCGATACCTTGCGCCAGTCCGCCGTATATTTGACCATCGGTAGTAGTCCTGTTCGTAATTGTGCCAATATCGGCTACAGTTGTAAATTTTACAACTTTGGCCTTACCGCTCTTCATATCAACCTCAACTTCGGGCATGAAGATTTCATACATGTAAACACAGAAGGGATCACCTTTAGCAGTCTCAGGGTGACAATCGGTGCATATGGAAGCAGCCCACTTGCCTTCATAATGAAGCGGAAGTCTCTCAGCTACCATTTCTTCATAAGTACGATATTCGGTCTTACTATGAGGACTACGTGTTTCGCAAGATTTGCGCATTGCATTGAGCAACATTTCACAGGAAACGCGAATAGCATTACCGGTCATTACGTTTTGGCGACTGCCTCCTGACGGACCACTGCCCGGAGTATAAGCCATGTCATTTAAAACAAGCTTAATTTGCTCCGGTACGAAGCCGGCCTGCCGAAGAGTTTCATGCGCATGGGTTAGAGCAGCAAGATCTGCTCCTTGACCATGATCCTGCCAGGAACAACCTATGGTAACTCCCTCTTGAGTCAATTCTGCCCAAGCCACTGAGCTATCAGGGCCGTCTAGACCACAGCCATATATGCCTAGTGCCAAACCTACACCACGTTTCTTCTCAGGCGTAGAGAGCTCTTTGCAGCGCTTTTTGGCATCTTCCCAAAGCGGGCGCAGTTTATTGAGCATTTCTTCAAAACAGAAGACTTCAGGAACTTGCTGGGTAGGCGTGGTTGATCCCTGGCGGTAAATATTTTTAAAACGCAGTTCCAGTGGATCCATATTCAGCTTCTCCGCTAATTCGTCCATAGCAATTTCCGAAGCCAAGAAGGCTTGCGGGGAGCCATAAGCTCGAAATGCAGACCCCCAGGCATGGTTAGTACACACGGTGCGGCCTTTACCACGGATATTGGGAATGTCATAGCCAGCGCCAGTAAACTGGGCCTGCCGCAAAGTGAGTAAGTCGCCAAATTCCGAATATGGTCCATGATCAATTGTCCAATCTGTTTCCATGGCAAGAAGTTTGCCGGATTTATCAGCAGCAAGCTTACATTTGACAAAGCCTGGTGAACGCTTACCAGTGTAAGTAATATTCTGGAACATGTTGAAATTGAGTGAAACAGGTTTCCCATCACAGGCCAGACAAGCAACGCCCAGTAAGGCTTCATTCGTCGGACTGAATTTATAACCAAAAGTAGCACCTGTGGGATTTTGAACAAGACGGCATTTGTCCGGTTCAATGCCAATACCCGCCACTATCATGGCATGATGCAAATGAAGTGCAATGCTCTTTGAATGAATGGTTAAGCGTCCTTCTTCATCCATATAGGCACAACCGCAATCAGGCTCCAACGGTAAATGAGGCTGACGGCTGCAATAAGTATCCACTTCAACCGTTACGGTATCCGGTCTTGCCATAATCGGCTTAGTGTCTTCCCCTTTTATAATGCCTTGCTCAAAGTATATATTAGGTGTTCCTTGATGAATTTCAATGGCATCGGGAGCCATGGCGGCAGGCGCGCTCATGTAGGCAGGAAGCACTTCGAAACCTACATGTACTTGTTTAGCTGCTGCCCTGGCATGCTCTTCCGTATCGGCACAAACAATGGCTATTGCATCACCAAATTGGAATACTTTTTCATCGCAAAGAATGGGCCGGTCCCAACCGTCTCCTTTATTAGTGGGAAAAGTAATCAGTCCGGTGATACGGTTCTTTCCTTTTATATCTTTATGGGTAACAACTTTGTAAACACCAGGCATTTTCTCAGCTTCAGCAGTATCAATACTTAGAATATTAGCGTGCGACACTTCCGCTTGTACCAGAGCCATGCGTAATGTTCCCGGAGGCATTTGCAGAGCAACATCCGCCCCAAAATCCCACGTACCGGTAACCTTCTGCAAAGCAGAAGGGCGATGATAAGTAGTCCCGTAAATTTTATTTCCGACTGGTTTATATAGCAAATCCTCTTTACGCATTTCACCCCGAACAACTTTAGCAGCCGCCATCACAGCGTCTACCAAAGGTTTATAACCCGTACACCGACAGGCATTGCGATTTTTTTGGAACCATTCCCGTATCTCTTCACGCGTGGGAGCGGCATTAGTATCAAGTAAAACTTTTGCTGATAGTATAAATCCAGGGCTACAAAAGCCGCATTGAGCACAACCATACGCCATCCAGGCAACTTGCAGCGGATGGAGATTGTCAGGAGTAGCAAGGCCTTCAATAGTAGTAATTCGAGCCTCATCGGGCACTCTCTTCATTTTGACAACGCAAGAGCGAACTACCTTTCCATCCATAATGATAGAGCAAGTACCGCATTGACCTTGATTACAGCCAACCTTACAACCGGTCAGCAAGAGTTGCTCCCGAAGCACGCTTGCCAAACTGGCTTCAGGATCAATAATCAAAGTCCTGGGCAGTCCATTGATACTTAGGATTTTCTTTTGCATATTCTTCTCTCCTTTGCAACTTCTCCGTATTTTTCAGAGGTAATACCCTCTAAAATTCGTTTTTTAACTACTTTTACCAAATGAGCAATTGGGATAGTGGCAAGGGTCGCATCCCATACAAAGTCCTCCATGAGCAAGATGGGTAATATCCCTGCGCGTAATTTTATCTCCTGCCAAAAGACGAGGAATAATTAAATCAAAAATTGTAGTCTTGTGATACATCACGCATCCTGGCAACCCTAGTACCGGAACATCTCCGATGTAAGCTAGCATAAACATCGACCCCGGCAATACCGGAGCTCCATAGATTACGACATGTCCACCAGCGGCTCTAATTCCCGCCGGCGTTACGTCATCAGGATCTACCGACATCCCTCCTGTTGTTATAATCATTTTTGCACCTTCTGCAAGCAAGACTTGAATTGCTGAAGCAATCATGGCGACATCGTCATCAGCAAAAACCTGTTTTAAAACTTGACTACCCAATTCAGTTATTTTAGACTGAAGAACCGGGCCAAACCCGTCTTGTTTACGGCCATGATAAATCTCACTGCCTGTAGTTACTATTCCTACTTTTAGCGACTGCAGCGGTTTGACTTCTACAACGGGAAAACAAGATTGTCCTATTTTTTCTACACTGCGTATTTTATCAGCATGAATCACCAAAGGAACAATCCGACAGCCAGCAATAACTTTTCCGGTACTTACCAGTTGGTTTGAATGCATCGAAGCAAATATAACCTCACTAATTTCATTAATTTCTTCCAATGCACCAGTATTTATTTTTAATAAGCCCGTCGTTTGTGCTTTCAGTTCTACTTTCCCCTCTATCGGTTCTGTCAGAAAAATTTGAGGACCGGCAACCGCTTTAGCTATCCGCATCGCTGCATCGCTTTCATGCAAAGCATTTTCATTGACTTCCCAAACATAGAGGTGCTCTTTACCGAGATTTAGCAGTTTGGATATGTCTTCCTTTTTTACGATATGACCTTTTTCAAATGCCCGGCCTTTTAGTTTACCGGGAATAATCTCGGTGATATCATGGCACAAAGCCATTCCTTCCGCTTCGTACACTGAAACAATTTTCATTTGATCACATCCTCCCATCAGCAATAGCCTTGAAACATGAAAAAGCAAAGTGCCGGAAAAGAAACCAGCGCTTTGCCTTTTCTACCAATCTCGGTAGCGCACTGTATTCCTTTTTTTCCATAAGTTTAGCAGCCACTAAACCTACGCAACACTAATTACAAGTCAGAATATTTCCAACTCTTACAACCTGTATATTGCAACTCTTATGCCAATAAGGAATAAAAAAATCCACTTCGCAGATTACGAAGTGGATACTACTAAAGGATTTATTTACCTATTCGCTAAAATAATCTTTTGCAATAATTTGTAAAATAACTGTTACCTCTATGGTTCCTCAAGGTTACAAAAATTACACATTAAAGTAACACTAAGCCTATTCAACATCTAAACCGTATGCAACGACCAGGCACTTAGAATATTTCCAACTCAGCCTGCTTACTGCTTTGATATTGGATATAGATAGTCTCAAATAATTAAAATGCAAAAAGCTTCGCAGAATCTGCGAAGCTTTTCTTGTGTGGTGCCGAGGACCGGAATCGAACCGGTACGGGTGTTTCCATCCGACGGATTTTAAGTCCGTTGCGTCTGCCAGTTCCGCCACCCCGGCATGATACATTGCATAATGCAATGTATGGATCTTTTATGGAGGCGACACCCAGATTTGAACTGGGGAATAGAGGTTTTGCAGACCTCTGCCTTACCACTTGGCTATGTCGCCATAAACTGGAGCGGAAAACGAGATTCGAACTCGCGACCCTCGCCTTGGCAAGGCGATGCTCTACCGCTGAGCTACTTCCGCAGATAATGGTGCCTCAGGGCAGAATCGAACTGCCGACACGAGGATTTTCAGTCCTCTGCTCTACCGACTGAGCTACCGAGGCAAGATGACGATTGTCTATAAACGTCCATCTGAAACATTTCTAGCCATTCGTAAGAAGATAAAATGGCGACCCTGAACGGATTTGAACCGTCGATCTCCGCCGTGACAGGGCGGCATGTTAGACCGCTACACCACAGGGCCGTTTAGAAACTGCATATATTATTGTATCCGATTACTTCCGACATGTCAACACATTTTTTATCTTTGTCGACATCACGTTTGCATTAGCAGCAACCGCAAGATCTATTATATCGCTTTTTAAATTATTGTCAAGTAGTTTCGTTACTTATTTTGCTTTAAAACTTTCGAAATTGTAGCAATGACTTGAGCTGGATCAAACGGTTTTACAATAAAATCGGCAGCCCCGGCTGCAATTGCCTCAGTAATAATCGAACGTTGTCCAATGGCCGTCACCATAACAATGCGAGCCGACGAATCTTCACTATAAATATGTTTTACCGCTTCAATGCCATCCATTTTTGGCATTGTGATATCCATTGTAACCAACTCCGGTTTACACTGACGAAACATTTGTACTGCATGTTTGCCATCGCCAGCTTCGCCAACTATTTCGTGCCCGTTTTCTTCTAATACTCTCCGTAACATCATCCGCATGAAAGCCGAATCATCACAAATCAATATTTTTGCCAAAGTCCAAACCTCCCTATGTCAACATCGGCTGCCATCCAGTTATGTAAGGTCTTGCCGCAAATCAGTCAATATTCGCTCTAAATGCGTTTTCAAACACTCTTCTAATTCATTCAATTGCTTGGAATCAAAAGTATTAATAACCTTTGGTGTTCGACGGACGCGCAACTCGCCGAAAAATTCATCCCGGTAAATATTATAATAAATCAGCAGATTAGAATCTACTGTAAAATCACTATAGTCGATAATAATGTAAGATCCATTGAGGGCTTTAACCGGTTGAAGAGGCGCTATATACAGCTCAAATCCAGCCAGTTGCCGAGGCAACTGCGCTCCAAAAGACCACTCTGTTATTTTCTTTTCACGAAAAAGGCTGCACAAAGTATTGTCATCAAAAGCAGCTAACTCTTGGATAGTTTTGTACATCTTGATCTTTAGAAGCTGCTCTAAGCCTCGTAAATCAGCAATAATAAAACTGATATCACAAATTTCGGTTAAACCAATCACCACGCGGGCGAGAAATTCCTTCGTCGCTTGATCGTATAACACAGAAAAGCTGCGATATCGCTCGGCGTTATGATAAGTAAAAATCCGATATTGACTGTCGCATTGCATTAGCTCAGTCGTTAGTGCAAATCCCTCAACTTCGGGCTCCAATGTTTTTAAGAAATCCCATTCTTTTAATTGAGTTATTATTTTTTCCATAATAATATCACCTAATTCTATAAGTATTCTGTATCAGCCTCGCAAAAACCTCTTGTCTTGAGTGACCATTTTTCCCGATGCTGAATACTATGCATTAATCTTTAACAAGAAAAGGAGGATGTCCCATGAGAAGACATTTCTGGCCTGCCCTAGTGGCAGTGTTTTTAATGGTAACAGTATTGCTAACTGCCTGCGGGCAATCTACAGTACCGCAACAAAACCAAAAAAGCCAGCAAGCAGGACCTGTTTGGGCGCCTGGTTTGTCTCCGCTTCCACAGGAAACAGTAGTCAAGGTTGGTATGAAACAAGTCATCTCGGATGCAGGCATTCTAATCGGGATGGCTAAGGGTTATTACAAAGATTTAGGCATTACCATCGAACCTGTTCAATTTAATTCTGGTCAAGAGATGATCAATCAGTTGGCCGCCAGCCAGCTTGATGTCGGAGCCACAGTTACAGCTGCCGGTCTACTGAATGCCATGTCCCGTGATATACCCGTAAAAATCGTAGCTGATAAAGGGATAAACGTCGCCGGCAAAGGCTACTATCGTCTCGTTATTCGCAAAGACCTGGTAGGCACAGTCAACGATTACAAAGATTTAAAAGGCAGAAAGATTGCCATTGTAGCAACAGCCTCTCTAGATGAAATCGCCTTAGTACGCATACTGGAGAAAGCCGGTATCACAACTAACGATATCGATCTTCAAGTTATTCGCGCTTTCCCTGATATGCTGGTTGCCATGTCTAATAAAAGCATTGATGCCGCCATGGTGATAGAACCCTTTGTCACCCAGGGAATGGCCAAAGATATTATTGACCCTTGGAAAGATCCCAGTGATTATGATCCAGATGCCCAAACAGCATTGCTTGTCTTTGGCACAAGTCTGACAAATCGTCCTGAAATAGCCAATCGATTCATGACTGCTTATGTAAAAGCACTGCGCGATTATAATGACGCTTTCTTCCGAAACACGAAAAAGCAGGAGATCATTGATATACTGTGCAAGTATTCGGTCATCAAAGATCCCGGATTATACGAAAAGATGTTCCCAACCGGCCTAAATCCCGATGGATATTTACGGCTAAAAGGTATCGCCATGGACATTGATTGGTACAAAAAGAATAATTTAATTAAACCTGATCTTAAGCTGGAAGATGCCGTAGACAATAAGTATGTCGATTTCGCAATAAAAACTCTTGGTAAGTACCAATAGCTATGGCAAAGTTAACAAACACGAATCTACTTATTCGTACCTTATCTATTCTATCACCATTAACCATACTTTTGCTGTGGGAATTTCTCGCCCGGTTTCAGGTAATTGACATTCGTTTATTCTCCAGTCCAAGCCTAATTATCCAAACC
>Ga0366801_1032_pt1 | contig 20601 bp, 23 predicted proteins | sample BONcelN113001E15_FD_207033 | JGI IMG/M metagenome (GOLD analysis project Ga0366801, IMG submission 207033) | Enriched cells from coal bed in the Powder River Basin, Montana, United States - BONCAT cells N11 rep3 HSBNCT.N11.300.1.E15 ... | reverse complement strand
CCGTAATCCAGTTATTTGCCTTCATCACCCTCGAGCAGAACTATGCAGCAGTCAAAAAAGTGTTGACAGAAATCTGAGGGATCACGCTTTTTATCTGGAGCGAATTTCGCGGAAGAACCGTGAAGCAGAAGTATAATTTTGAAGTGATCTCCATGAATATATTTATATTAAAATTAGTTTTTATATCTGCAATTATGGCCTATATTACATGGATCCTTGCAGGATACAACGGACTATCCTGGACCATCGTGATTGTAGCCGTCACAGCGTTCGTCTATCATTTTATCGCAACTAAGACTGTTCTAGGAAGACATATCTATGCATTGGGCGGCAACCCTGAGGCGGCCAAACTGAGCGGCGTCAATGTTACAAAGATCACGGTATGGGTGTTCTGTTCCATGGGCATGCTGTCGGCGCTATCCGGTGTTCTGTTCGCTTCCCGTCTCCAGTCAGCAACAACAACTGCGGGAACCCTATTTGAGCTAGACGCCATCGCTGCTGCCTATGTCGGTGGTGTATCCGCTGCAGGCGGCGTCGGCAAGGTCACCGGATCCCTGATTGGGGCGCTGGTCATGTCCTCTTTGGTCAGTGGCATGAATCTGATGGGTACCGGTATCTATTATCAATACATCATCAGAGGCGCAGTCCTTGTACTCGCAGTAATCTTCGACGTAGCAACGCGCAGAACAGCGGCAAAGGCAGTTTAATCACTTCCTCTATGATATATGTGTAACGAAAAGCAGCCCCAATAGAAATTTTTCGCCGGGGCTGTTTTGTTATGTTTTTGGCTTGCGTACAATTCAGAAAAGCAGAGCATCAAGCTTCACAGCGCTCTTGGATTATGGTAAAATATGGCGAATACAACAGAAAGAGAGGAACGGGTATGCAAGAGAATCATATGAATTTATTTTTTCCTCAGTGGCAGGGAGCGGGTAGGACCAAAGAATTGCTGACAGGCGCATGGGAAATCAGAGACCAATATATCAAGGTACAGGATTATATTTCAGTGCCTGTGAGTGAAGAGGAAAACACGCAAATCGAAAACGGCATCCTGGGATATCGGGACATTTTTAAGCAATTAAAGCAGGCGAAAGCGATCATTGCCGCAGAGAATCCAAGCAGTATTTTTACGGTTGGAGGAGGCTGTGATGTTGAAATTGTAACCGTATCGCATTTAAACGATCTATTCAACGAAGACCTGACCGTAGTCTGGATTGATGCCCATGGGGACCTGAATACGCCGGAATCCTCGCCGAGCAAATGCTTTCATGGAATGCCGCTGAGAACCTTACTGGCGGACGGAAATCCTCAAATGGTGGAAACGGCTTTTTCGAAGCTATCTCCTTCCCAACTGGTCATGATCGGGCAACGGGATCTGGATGTACCGGAGCAGGATTACATAGAAGAAAGTAACATTGATGTGATTGGGCCGGGTGACTTCAGCATTGAACGTGCGATCAGTGCAATTAAGTCAAAAGGTTCAAATAACCTTTACATCCATATTGATCTTGATGTTCTGGATTTTGACGAGTTTCCTTATGTCATGGTGCCTTCGCCCGATGGGCTGAAAACCGATCAATTATTAGAGTTGCTGGCGCAGCTGAAGCAGGAATTTCATATCGTTGGCTTGAGCCTGCTGGAATACACCTCCTCGGAGAAAAAGGAAATAAAAATCCTCTCCGACATCATCAGGATGGGAGAGGGATTATAGGTCAATCCGGCATCGATACTACCGACGTTATCCAATCAAGTCCGCAAATACGGAAATCGCGTAATCGATGTCTGCTCTTGAAATCTCATTGGAGGTTACGAAACGGAATTCTCCTAGTTCGCAGCCATTGATTTTGATTCCCTTTTCTAACATCCTGGCCGGCAGGCTGTCGGTGAGCGCATCCGGTCTGTCCAGCTTGAAAAAGACCATATTGATTTGAACGGAATTCAGATCGACCTCCACTCCGTCCAACTCGCTTAGCCTCTTCGCCATGTATTTCGCGTTGTCGTGATCCTCCTTCAGTCTTTTTGTCATTTCATTCAGAGAGATCATTCCTGCAGCGGCCAGAAGTCCGCACTGTCTCATGCCTCCGCCCAGCATTTTTCGATATTTTCTGGCTTTGGCGATTGTCTTTGCATCACCGGCCAGAATCGAGCCCACCGGCGCACAGAGACCCTTTGACAGGCAGCAGGATACGGTGTCGCAGTTTTTCGTAATTTCCCTTACATCCACATCAAGCGAAGCAGCTGCATTGAATACTCTTGCTCCGTCCAGATGCACGGCGATCCCGTTTTTCTTTGCTAAGGAATAAACCTCTCCCATTACTTCTACAGGAACCACAATACCGTTTGCCAGTGCATTTTCCATGCAGATGAGAACAGTTTTCGGTTCATGGATATCGTCCGGCCGAATGGCCTTCTCGATGCGTTTTGCATCGTAGATGCCATTCGGAAAGGAAAGCTGTCTCAGATTAGCGCCGGATAAAACCGCCGCAGCACCGACCTCGTGAACAAAGATATGGCAGTCCGCACTGACGATTACCTCGTCCCCACGCCCGGTTTGGCACATCAAAGCAAGTTGGTTGCCCATGGTTCCCGAAGGGACAAACAGAGAGGCTTCTTTTCCAAGCGTTTCAGCAGCAAGGGATTCCAGCTTGTTGACGGTTGGGTCATCCTGATAGACATCATCCCCCACCTCTGCGACGTACATTGCATCGCGCATCGCCTGCGTTGGCTGTGTTACGGTGTCGCTTCTCAAATCAATAAATCTCATTTGTAACTTCCTTCCTTTCTGGTTCTTCGTTTATTCCGCACACTTTCATTATATTAACTTTTTATTCTAAAATCAATATTTGCTGATTTATCAGGTATAGATTGTATTTATTGCAATAATCGAATATAATCGAAGTGAAGATTGATCCAAAATTTGACTAATCATCGATTATAATGAATTAAATATAGATGATAACGCAGAAAAATGGGAGGATTGGATAGGTAATGAAAAAATGATGGAGAAAAACAAAAATGATGACGGCAGTAGCAGTACTGCTTCGATCAAACTGACACCGCATCAGGAAAGAGTAAGAGACGCCTTGATCGATCGGAGGCTCAACGTATTCAATGTTGTGGAGATCATTGCGAATGAAAAAGTTGCTGATATGATGGATCGGATGGAGATGTGTACCTGTTCCAAGTGCACCTGTGATGTATTGGCGATCGCCCTGAACGCACTACCCACAAAATATGTTACATCCCATGCAGGTAAGCAATATTTTCAGTTAAACAGCTATAAAAAGCAGTTTGAGACAGATGTTGAAATTGCGCTGATGAGAGCGTGCCTTACCGTGAAAGAAGCGCCAAACCACGAGGGTGATGAAGGCAAATAACTGGATTACGGACGTTAATGACGAGAAACAGTACATACAGAACACAGAAATAAAAAGGTATGATCCCGATAAAATCCGGTATCATACCTTTGCTTATTTATTGATTGTCTTAGATCAGCATCAATACAATATAACCTGCGAAAGAAACGAGCGTATAGTAAACCACCGCCTGGCTTAAAAAATGCCGCTCCGACTCATCGTCCTTCACAATAACCGGCATAAGATATGAAGGCGGTAAAATCAAAAATGCATAAAAAGCAATATTGAAAAGCGGATCCACCTCTCCGACGAGCTGACGAATCAGGAGGGCGACTATCGTTCCGATTGCCAGAACCGGTACCAATCTGGCGATGATATGCAGCGCGATTTTCCTGGAGTTCTCTTTTTCGATCACCAAAGAATAACCGACGATCATTAAAATCAACGGAACACCGATATTGGAAATCGTGGTCATTGCACTGATCGCGGACCTGCCCCAGAAATAGGTCAGCAGAACGTTATAGAGTCCTGTTATATTGACCAATAACCCGCCGAAGATTCCCAGCATGATCGGAGTTCGAATGAATCTGCCCAAGGTTTCGATCAAATTGAATCGGCCGCTGGTTTTAAACTGCACGTATGGAATCGCAACAAACCAAGCGAAAAATTCATGGCCGAGCCCGATGAGCATGATCAGCTGCAAATTTTCAGAACCAAAAAGCGCAGCGAAAAGGCCGATTCCGATCATTCCAAATTCAAATCCACCCATGAACCATGGTGTGAAGATAGAACCAAAAGTATCGGGCAGTTTACGCCGCAAGAGCAGTCCTATGAAAAATAGCGCGAGACACATCGCAAATACCAGAACTACGATGATAATATATTTTGCTTCAAGTGCGGTTCCTGCAAAGGACAAAAACAGAAGACAGGGGAGTGCAACATTCACGATGATACTTTTTAATTCATTCATGGCGCTACCTGATATAATATTCCGCTTTCGGAGAATCCATCCGACCGCAAGGATTATAAGCACGGGGAGCAGTTTTTCTAATAATGCAGTCATTCTTTTAACCTTTCCTTTTATTGTGAAATTCAGATAATAATACAATACAAAATATGTGCAATCAACAAAAGTATACTTACCCGTTATAACACTGCATAAAACATCCGTCAAGAGCTGAACTTCACAACTTATTCTATTGCAGCAGAATGATTTGCCGTGGTATCATGGATCGTAATGGATGAATTTATGAGATTTGATTGGAGGAGACGATGTTCGAAATTGACAATAATGAGCTTGCGTTAAAGCAGCAGGAGCTTGATTCCCAAGGACTGAAGGAAGAAGCAAGGAAAATGAGAACGGAGTTCTTAAAGCAGATCAAAGAGAGCGGGATCGACCATTGCCCCTGCAAGGAGGCGTGCGTCCACCATGGGAATTGCTATGAATGCGTGATGATACATCGAGGGCACCGGGACCATCTTCCGCTCTGCCTGTGGGATATGGTAAATGAAAAGATGCACGGCCTATCGCGTTTGACAGAAGGCTCGCTTAACGACTATTCGCCACGGGACGACTGTGAAAAATGAAGATCATTAAAATAGATAGGAAATAACAACACCTTCCGGTTTTGATCCGGAAGGTGTTGCGTTAACTTGACTAAATTTCGTTTTTGACTTCGTACTCCATGAGCATCTCGTCACAGTTTGGGAACTTGGGGCAATTTAAACAATCTTTCCAAATTTTATGGGGCATATTGTCTTTGCTTATCACATTAAATCCACATTTTTGAAAGAATTCAGTCTTATATGTCAGCGTAAAAACCTTTTTGAGACCCAGTTCTTTTGCTTCTTGAATAAAATGTTCGACGAGTTTTTTGCCAATCCCCTGACCTGAGAAGCTTTCCTTTACGGCTAGCGTTCTGACTTCGGCGAGGTCGACCCAAAGGATAGACAGAGCGCCGATCCCAACCACTTCGCCATCAATTTCCATAACAGAGTAATTCCTGATATTTTCATAGATCGAGCTTCGCGAACGAGCGAGCATCAAACCTCTTTTTGCATAATAATTCACAAGCTTGTGTATTGCTTCTGAATCGGACAGCCTTGCTTTTCTGATTGCCATTGCCTTATCTTACCTCTCTTCCGCCAACGTTTTGTTTTGTAAATAATAACAGATATTGAGGTGCAACACAATACATGGAACTTATAATTATGCATACACAAAGGAAGACTTCCTAATGGGTTTCCATTATTTGTGTTGTTGCCCATTAAAAATATTGTATACTTGTATTATTTTATACAATTTTTTAACAAACCTATTCCGCTCATAGGGGGTTTTAATGTATAATGTTTTGTATGTATCTTTAAAAATCTAAGGAGGAGAATTACATGAAAAAGATTTTAAGTTTGGCTTTAATTTTATTATTGGCAATGGGTATGATGGTAGGCTGCGGAGGTGCACAAGACGATCCGACTCCGGAAGCAACCGTGTACAATATCGCAACCGACACAACCTTTGCTCCATTTGAATTCCAGAATGAAGCCGGTGATTATGTTGGAATCGATATCGAGATCCTTGCCGCCATCGCCGAGGACCAGGGCTTTGAGTACGAACTCAATCCGTTGGGATTCAGCGCAGCCGTTGCGGCCCTGGAATCCAACCAGACAGACGGCGTTATTGCAGGCATGAGCATCAACCCTGATCGTCAGAAAAAGTACGACTTCTCAGCGCCTTACTATGATTCGGGTGTTGTAATGGCAATCGCTGCAGACGCCGCCGCAATCACATCCTACGAAGACCTGGCCGGAAAGAAAGTAGCAGTTAAGACCGGTACGGAAGGGGCAACCTTTGCAGAATCCATCATGGATCAATATGGATTTAAGCTTGTTTATTTTGACGAATCCCCATTGATGTATGAAGATGTGAAAACAGGGAATTCCGTTGCTTGCTTCGAAGATTATCCGGTAATGGGATATGGAATCACCCAGGGCAATGGCCTGAAGATGGTTACCGACATGGAAAAAGGATCCTCCTACGGTTTTGCAGTACTGAAAGGTAAAAACACAGAGCTTTTGGAAATGTTTGATGCAGGACTGACCAATATTCGTGAGAATGGAACGTATCAGGAGATCATAGACAAGTATATCGCTGCTGAATAATGATGAGGAAATAAGATGAATTTAGGTAAAGTTTTCAGTGAAGTAAATCCGCTTCTGCTAAAGGGCTTATGGATCACAATAGAAGTATCGGTATTGTCTCTTCTATTGGCATTTGCACTGGGATTGTGTACATGCTTCTTCGGTATGTCAAAAAAAGCACCACTTCGCTGGATATCCAAAGCATATGTTGGATTAATCAGAGGAACCCCTATGTTGGTTCAGGTGTTTTATGTTTATTTTGCGATTCCCCAACTGCTTCAGTTTATGGGATTTGACGTAAGATTAACACCTTTTAGCGCCGGGCTGATTACTCTAACGTTGAATGCGGGAGCCTATATGTCTGAAATCTTCCGGGGAGCCATCAATGCGGTGAACACCGGTCAAATGGAAGCGGCCAGAAGCCTTGGGCTATCACAAGCACAGGCAATGAGGAAGGTCATTCTGCCGCAGGCGTTCCGTATCTGCTTGCCATCCCTGGTCAATCAGTTCATCATCACAATTAAGGATTCATCTCTTATTTCGGTCATTGGCCTTGCGGAGATCATGTATCAGGCGAAAATTTATGTAGGTCGTACCATGGAGTCATTTGCAACCTACACCTGGGTCGCAATATACTACCTCGTTCTGATTGGCATACTCACCTACGTCGCAAAGATCGTTGAGAGGAAGGTGCAGATATGACAGCACAGATCATCGTAAACAACCTTCATAAACACTTTGGTCATCTGGAAGTGCTCAAAGGGATCAATCTGGAGATCGAAAAAGGACAGGTCGTCTGTGTCATCGGACCCAGCGGATCAGGAAAATCGACATTATTAAGATGCATCAACCGCCTGGAAGAGCCTACCCACGGCGATATCACCGTCGACGACATTAGGATCACAGATCCCAAAGTGGATATCAATAGAACAAGAAGACATATCGGAATGGTCTTTCAGCAGTTCAACCTGTTCCCCCATCTCAGCGTCAAGGAAAATATCATGATGGCGCCTTTGGAATTGAAGCTCAAGACAAAGGAAGAGGCGGAGCAAAAGGCAATCGAACTGTTGGAGAGAGTCGGCCTCTCGGATAAAGTCAACGCAAAGCCAAGGCAGCTTTCCGGCGGGCAGCAGCAGCGTGTTGCCATCGCAAGAGCCCTCGCCATGGAACCGGATATCATGCTTTTTGATGAACCGACTTCCGCTCTGGATCCGGAAATGGTCGGAGAAGTTCTGGCCGTCATGAAAGAGCTCGCCTCTATGGGGATGACAATGGTCGTGGTAACACATGAAATGGGATTTGCAAAGGATGTAGCCGACAGGGTGATCTTCATGGACGAAGGAATCATCATGGAGGAAGCGACTCCTGCAGAAATATTTGCGAACCCGAAAAATACGAGGACCATGGAATTTCTGAAGAAGGTTTTGTCGGTATAAATATCTTCGCTGAAGAGATGATTGTAATAGTAAAATAAAAATGTAAGGAAGACTTCCCTGTGACGGGAGGTCTTCTTTTCTATGAGAACTGTTTTCTTAGCCGGGGCATATAATATAATATTTGCTGAAAGGGAGTGTTTCCGATTCCTACCCATAACCGATTTGACGGATCCCGATATCTCACCTATGAACAAATGAATCTGATCAACGAATTCAGGCTGCACTCTCTGGAATATGCGATGTGGAGCAGGGCCCTAATTTTCGCGTTAAAATTTCAAACGGACAGCATCGACGCGGTATACGAAAGGCTGCACCATGAACCGGTGCATATGTATGAGACCGCCCGAAATTTCTATGGTCCGCAGCTTTCGGAGCAATATCTGAATTACCTTGCACGACAGCTAATCACGTTCAGAAATCTTGCCGAAGCCCTCATGAATAACGATTATCAGACCGCAGATCGATACTGGCGAGATTGGAACAATACCGGAGAACAAATTGCTGAATTTCTGGCACGAACTAATCCTTATTGGGAAAAGGCGCAATGGCAACAGCTGCTGCAAGAGTATCATTTATCCATGTATTATGAAATATTAGCAATTTTTTCGGGCGACTACAGAAGAGGGATAGAAATATTTGACCGAATCGTCGACCATATGATCATGATGGCGGATTATATGTCGCGCGGTTTGATGTTGAATTTAGCAGCTACCTCACCGGAAAATCCGCCTGCCCGACCGGAGATAAATCGATTCATTGACTGCAAGCTGCTGTTAAAAAAGCCGATCAGACAGCACTGCATACAAAAACTATAAAACAACCTACCGGTTGTTTTTTTTTACGTTAGGAGCAGGTTGACAGATAAAAAGAAGAGAGGTATGCTGAGAATATTTATACAGGAATCTTTATTTAACGATCGTTGCAGGAGGGAGAGATTAGTATGCTAAGTTTAAAACAGTTCTCGGCCATGAATATTCTGCACAGTAGATTTTCCTTGGAATATTTTTTGGATGGCATGAAGGCAATAGGATTTGAAAATATCGAGTTATGGGGCGCAGTCCCACACTATAATTTTATGGCTCCGCAGTTGGAACAGCAAGCGCACATCAAAAAGCTGTTTCGCGACAGAGGACTCAAAATGATTTGCTTCACCCCTGAGCAGTGCGTTTATCCTTTTAATATTGCTGCAAAAGAAGAAGGAATTAGAAAAATGAGTATCGACTATTTCCTGCGCTGCATCGAGGATACCGTGGGATTTGACTGTGAAAAGATCATGCTAACACCGGGTTGGGGCAACTTTGATGAACCAACGGAAGAAGCCTGGGAGCGGTCTGTGGACTCCATGGGGATTTTGCTATCTAAGGCGGAAAAGGAAGGTGTTTGTATTGTCTACGAAATTCTGCAGCCGCAAGAATCAAACCTTGTTACCGATTTAACCACACTGAAGAAGATGATGAGAAGCTTTGACAGCCAATCCATGACATGTTGTATCGATACCGTACCGATGTGCTGTGCCGGAGAAACGTTGGAGGATTATTTCGAAGAATTCGGTGATAAAATACAGCATATCCACCTGAACGACGGAAGTCCGTCCGGGCATACTGCCTGGGGGAACGGGACGCAGAATCTGAAGGTGCATTTGGAGACGTTGAACAAGTATCACTATCATGGCTATATGACCTTCGAAACCTGTGACGGCAAGTACGGGCTTCATCCCAATGATGCATTCGAGCAGAACTATGCAGCAGTCAAAAAAGTGTTGACAGAAATCTGAGGGATTGACGAAATCACATAAAAAAGGTAGAGTAAAACCAATGTGGCGTTTTATTAGACCAGATAGAGACACAAAGAGCAAATGTGAATAGACCAGATAGGATTACAAGGAGTCAATGTGACGAGATCAGAAAGGAAATGCAGATGAAATTTGTTGGAATGGGAGACAATGTGGTTGACCGCTATGTAAATAAAAAGGTCATGTTTCCTGGCGGGAACGCAGTGAATTTTGCGGCTTTTGCAAAGAAGTGCGGAGTGGATTCCGCGTATTTGGGCGTATTAGCGGATGATATGGAAGGGCGGCTGATCCGCGGGGCATTGGTTGAATTGGGCGTCGATGTTTCCGGCTGCACCATCTTTCCTGATTATGCAACGGAACGCTGCGATGTCGTCCTGAAAGACGGAGATCGAACCTTTGTAGGCAGCGGCTGGGAAGAAGGCAAGGAACACAGACCGTTGAAGCTAAGGGCGGAAGACTTAGATTACCTTAAGGGCTTTGATGTGATCCACTGTGGCTGCTATGCGGAGATGGAAGACGAAATGAGGAAACTGGATGGATTTAATTGTGTCCGTACCTTTGACTTTTCTTCAGAAGAGCACTACCGGACGGACGAGTATCTGGAGAAAATATGCCCTTTCGTTGACATCGCATTATTCTCAGGGGAACAGATGAATGAGGAACAAGTGAACAGACTGCAGCAAAAGGTAAGAGCATTTGGAACCACCTACGTTCTGGTCACCAACGGAACAAAGGGCCAAATCCTGTTTGATGGAAAGACGTCATATCAAGGAGTGGTGAAACTGATCAAGCCGGTTGACACGATGGGTGCGGGGGATTCATTTTTTACGGCCTTTGTTGTTTCCCTGATGAAGAACGGCTGGACTAGGGATTGCTTGACTAATTTTGATATGATCCAAAACGCCTTTGCGTATGCAGCAGATTATTCCGCCCAAACCTGTTTGGTGGAAGGCTCCTTCGGGTTTGCAGCCCAGTTTGAGTAGAAAGAAGGATATCAATGGGAAAAGTACTGACTCTCGAGGTTCTGCTTTCAAAGGAGATTGAGTATCTGCTGGAGGCCGAGGAATATAAGGAAAAACAGAAGCTTCCTTCAGAACGGGAGCTGGCGGAGTACTTTCATGTACAAAGGCTGACCATCAGGGCAGCCTTGCAGATATTGGTTCAAAAAGGAATCCTGATATCCAAGGAGAGATATGGATATTTTATTGCTCCCAAAAGAGTCCGGTTCACACTAAATCATACCAATTCCTTCAAAATGATGATCGAAAGAATGGGTAAAACCTCCTATGTCAAGCTTCTCGAGTTTGAAAAAATGAAGATTACCGAAACGCTTGCAAAGAAAACACTGCTTGCAGAAGGAACAGAGATGTATCGGATCATGCGACTCCGTTATGGAAATAAGGAGCCTATCGCTCTTGAAAAATCATATATCGTGTGTGATTTGGCAAAAGATCTGTCTGAGGAGGATGTCCATAATAAATCTCTTTATGAAACGCTGAAAAAGAAATATAGACTATTTATCACCCACTCCAGTCACCGGGTATCTGTCGTATATGCAAATGGACTTGAAGCGGAGCTTCTCAAGGTTAGTCCTTCAAAACCCCTGATAAAGTATCAAGGACTTGCCTACGAAAAGAAGGGGCGGCTATTAGAATATTTTGAGACGGTATTACTGAGTGACAAAATTGAGTTCATCATTCAAAAAAACTAAAGGAAGAGGGAAAAATGAGTAGTACGATGCAAGTGCAGGAACCCCTGTATATAAAGTTTCAGGATATTATCATGAAGAAGATTGAAGCAGGAGAATATCTGCCGGGAGAAAAGCTGCCCAGCGAACGCGTTTTGGCAGAGCTGTACGGGATTAACCGGATGACGGTGAAAAGCGCGGTCCATGCACTGGAGACAAAAGGATATCTTTACCGATCACAGGGCAAGGGGACCTTTGTTCAAAAAAAAGATTTTCATCGACTGAATTTGGGATTGCTTAGTGAATCGGAAAATTTAGGAATTACTGCCATGGTAAAAAGTCAGGGAGTAAAAATATCCAATAAGATACTGACCAGAGGCGTGATCTCTGGAAGCCATTACTTTTCAAGCAAACTACAGATTGATTTTGAGAAGCCGATTTATTCCCTTCACCGTATTCGCTATGGAAACGAAGAGCCCATTGCAGTCGAATATACCTATGTGCCTTATCAATCTTTCCCCGGCATCGAGTTGATTGATTTTAAGAATGTATCACTTTATGATTATATGGATTCAAAAGGACGTATGCCGGTCACCTTTGAGCAGAAGTTCCAGATCATCGAGGTTTCTAAAAAAGAGGGTAAATATTTGGAATTGGATCAGGGGCAGGTTGTGTACTACTTTGAAATGGTCGGTCTCGACGAAAACAATACCATCGTCGAGTATACGGAAAGCTACACCAGGACGGATAAAGCGGAATTTATATTTGAAATTAACGGCTAAAGAAGGGCAAGAACAATAGGAAGAGCAAAAAGAATGGAAGATATTTGAGGAAATCGTGTCTTCTGTTTTTTTTTCATCTGGTCTAAAAAGTTAAGAGGTTGGTTTTCATAGAATCGAAAGGCAGCGGCAGGATAATAGAAAATCTGGTCTAAAAATATACTCAAATTGGTTGCAATATATTTGCTGAAAGTAGCTTGAAATTTCGTAAAATGTTGGTATGCTAAAACATGAAAGTGGTTGTTAATATACCAATATAACTCAAACGGAGTAGCGAAGGAGAGAAATTATGAGAAACTTTAATCTGGATAAATATTTGGCTGATGGAAAAACTGCCTATGGGAAAAGGTCGGATATTGAGGCGCTTGCGGATAAACTAACCCAAAGGGGTTTTAAAAATATTGTAATCATTGGAATAGGCGGAACCTGGGCGGAATGGTCACCGGTCGTCCACGTGATGCGCCACTATACAGATGTTCCGATTTATCTGGAAAATGCAGCAGAGCTCTGTATAAAAAATGACAAAAGATTTTTGACGAAGGATTCACTTGTCATTACGGCATCCGCCTCCGGGGATACCAAGGAGATTCTGGAAGCAACGATGATGTGCAAGCAGATGGGCATTGAGGTGGCAGGCTTTTCAAAGGATACGGAGACACTCCTTGCCAAAGAGCTGGACTATTTAATCGCAAATCCGTGCGGCGACTGTGAAGACTCCTACCTCATGTTTTTCCTCCTCGGGTTAAGGCTGCTGTACAACAGGGGAGAATTTCCTGACTATGTGAAATTCGCAGACCAAATGGCAAATTTACATACAAATTTGGTTAGAATCAGGGAAGAATTTGAACCAAGAGCAGCGGAAATTGCTAAAAACTATGCAAAAGAACCCTATAGTATTTTCGTTGGTTCCGGAACGCTTTGGGGAGAAACATATTTATTCTCCATGTGCATCCTGGAAGAAATGCAGTGGGTCAGAACAAAGTCGGTTACCTCTGCGGAATTTTTCCACGGCACGCTGGAGCTGGTGGAAAAGGATGTTCCTGTATTCCTCTTTAAAGGCGAGGATGAGTACCGTGTGCTCGATGAACGTGTAGAACGATTTTGCAAAACGATCACCGACAAACTGACTGTGATTGATACGAAGGAGTATAAGCTTGACGGGATCGATGACGACTTCCGCATTATTTGCTCGCCAATGATACTCACTGCAATTGTGACGGAACGTCTGGCGGCTCATTATGAACTTACAACAGGACATAGTTTAAAATTCAGACGTTACTACAGACAGTTTGACTATTAGAGGAATACTTGGGAGGATGTAGAAATGGGCGAACAAGCGGAACATATCGTATCCTTGATTGATGTGGATAAATATTTCGGTACAAACCACGTCATCAGAAAATTCAACTTAAACGTGAAGCAGGGTGAATTTTTGACGCTGCTTGGCCCTTCGGGATGTGGGAAAACCACGATCCTAAGGATGATTGCGGGCTTTGAAGATTCCACAAAGGGAATGATCAAGGTCCAAGGAGAAAGAGTAGAAGACAAAGAAGCCTTTGAAAGGGACGTAAACACAGTCTTTCAAAGCTATGCGCTCTTTCCCCACATGACAGTATTTGATAACATAGCCTACGGCTTATCTGTGAAACGAGTTCCGAAGAACGAAATTAAAGCACGTGTAAAAGAAATGTTAGAGCTCGTCCAACTGAGTGGATTTGAAGGAAGAAGACCGGACATGATGTCGGGCGGGCAGAAGCAGCGTGTGGCTATTGCAAGAGCGTTGATCAACAAGCCAAAAGTTCTGCTGCTGGATGAACCCTTGGGTGCTTTGGATTTAAAGCTAAGAAAGCAGATGCAGATCGAATTGAAGCGCCTCCAAAAGAAACTGAATATCACTTTTGTTTATGTAACCCATGATCAAGAGGAAGCAATGACCATGAGCGATCGTATTGCAGTCATCAATGGTGGTGTGCTGGAACAGCTTGATACGCCGGATCAGATTTACAAGTACCCTAAAACTAAATTTGTAGCGGATTTCATCGGGGAATCCAATTTATTTGACGGAACGGTTTTAGAACATGCGGGGGATGTCGTTAAAATGACGACGGAGGTAGGGGAAGCGCAGCTTCAAATCTGCCCTGTCGAAATGGGGAAAGAGGGAACGATTTGCGTCCGCCCTGAGGTTATGAAATATTCAAAGACTCCTGTGGAGGGATTTACTCTTTCGGGTGTCATCAAGAACATGATTTTCGTTGGCTCGCAATACAGAACCTTGATCGTTATGGACAATGGGTATGAAGCAAAGGTTAACCGAGTCAAGCCGGATAAGGAAATCAAAGAAGGAGAACGCGTTTACCTTTATTGGGATCTGGAGGATGCCATTGGCATCAGCGCTCCATGTTGAGGGGGGATTTAAGATGAAGCATACTAAAATGAGCTCCGAGATCTCCACTTTGGAAAGGACGCGCAATCGGAAAAGAAATTTGATTCCCGCCTTGACGATGGCAGGCCCGGTGACCATCTGGATGATGGTTTTCGTACTTCTGCCGTTGATCTATGTGGTATTTATCAGTTTTATGCAAAGAAATACGTTTGGTGGGATCGATTATCATTTCACGACAGCCAATTATACGGAAATACTCCAACCGGTTTATTTGAAAGTAATATGGAAATCCATCAAACTCGCTTTTCTAACGACGGCAATCTGTATTTTGATCGGATATCCTCTCGCTTATTATATTGCGAGAAAACCGTCCAAACTGGCGGCGAAGCTGCTGATGCTGATCATGATTCCTTTTTGGACCAATACGCTGGTACGACTATACAGCATCAATTTAATCGGCCAACCAAACGGATTTCTAAGCAGTTTTCTCATGAAGATCGGGATGATTTCAAAGCCTCTTGACATTCTATATTCGGATGGCATCGTCGTAGTAGGCCTGCTGATCTCTATGCTTCCCTTTGCGATCCTGCCGCTGTATGCATCCATAGAAAAACTGGATAAAGCGTACTTGGAAGCCTCCAGTGATTTAGGTGCAAGACCAGCCGTTACTTTCTTGCGTATAACGGTACCGTTGACACTTCCTGGAATCGTTGCAAGCGTGATTCTTGTATTTATTCCATCTTTGGGCATGTACTACGTGCCGGAAGCACTGGGAGGCGGTAAAGTCATGCTCATCGGAAGCTTGATCCGAAATCAATTTCTTATCACAAAAAATTGGCCTTTTGGAGCTTCCCTTTCCATTCTGCTTGTCCTGATCACTTTGCTGATGCTGTGGCTTTACACCAGAATTGCCAAGCTGGACGAAATGGAGGTGGTTTAGATGGCAAGCAGGAAGAGGGAACGAAAGCGCAGACTGGGCAAGGGTATCGGCAATATTTACGCGGTTCTTGTATATGCTTTCATTTATGCACCCATTGCAGTCATGGTGGTTTTCTCCTTCAATGACCAAAAAACCAACTATTACTGGAAAGGGTTTACTTTACGGTGGTATGAAAAACTATTTACGGATTCCTCTATTGTGGAGTACCTCTGGAATTCTCTGTTTATCGCAATCGCAGCGACCGTTATCTCCGTCATCGTCGGTACCATTGGCGCGGTAGGATTGATACGCTTTGAATTCCGGATCAAAAAACTTATCAATAATTCGCTCTATATTCCAATTGTAATACCGGAGGTTGTGCTTGGCCTTTCCCTGCTGATGCTTTTTGAAATCATTCATCTGCCCCTTGGATTTACGGCGATCATTCTATCCCATGCGACCTTCTGCATTCCTTTTGTGATCATCATCATGCGAGGTCGCCTTGCGGGAATGGACTTGTCCGTGGAAGAGGCATCTATGGATTTGGGAGCAAACCGGCTGGTAACCTTTTTCCGTGTTACCTTGCCCATGCTGATCCCGGGAATCGTATCAGGAGCATTCATGTCATTCACATTGTCAATAGACGATGTAATCATCAGCAACTTTGTTTCGGGACCATATTCAACAACGCTGCCGGTTAAAATCCTGTCTTTGGTGAAAACCGGCTTGTCTCCGGAAGTAAATGCGTTAACGACCATTATGATTGCAGTGGTATTGACTGGCCTTTTGATCAATTCGGTAGTTCAGGTCCTAATGAGGAAAAGGGCTTTGACTCATACAAAAAGTTATTTTTAAAAGTTATTATGAAGAATAGGGAGGAGATCGTGACGATGAAAACAAGGAAAAGATACCTTTTGTTTCTGTTAATTGCTGTCTTGGCATTTTCTTTTACTGCCTGCGGAGGCGGGAGTGGAGAAGCAGCAGCAGACAACGGAGAGCTGAACATTTACATGTGGTCGGAGTACATGTCTGAGAGTGTGGTGCAAGGCTTTGAAGAAGAATACGGAATCAAAGTAAATTTCTCTTACATGAATTCGTCGGAAGAGGCTACGGCTAAGCTGACAAGTGGCGGAGGAGACCAATATGACTTGGTAATGCCATGCGATGCAGACATGACAGGCCTGATTAACAGCGGGAAATTGGCAGAGATTAATCTTGACAATATTCCGAACTTCAAAAATCTGGGAGATGCATATAAATACAGAGAATTCGACCCAGAAAATAAATATGCGATCCCATATTTAATGAACTATATTTATGTTGTGTACAATCCGGATACCTGCCCTATCGAAATAACCAAGTATGAAGATCTGCTTTCTCCGGAGCTGGAAGGCCAGATTGCTTCGATAACCGGTATCAGAAATCTGTTCCCGATCGCCCTAGTATCCTTGGGATATGATGCGAACAGCACGAATGAAAAGGAAATTGAGGAAGCGTATCAGTGGTTGCAGAAGTATGTCAAGAACACAAAAACTCTGGTCAGTGATGACACAGAACAGGCAATCATCAGCGGAGCCTGCTCTGTCGCCCTGCTGTTTGACGGCCAGGCCGGAAGAGCCTTCGCGGAAGCTCCGAATTTAAAGGTTGCTGACCTGTCCGATGCGATTCAGCTCGGCGTTGACGAATTCGTAATTCCTGCCGGTGCAAAAAACCAGAAAAATGCCGAAAAATTCCTAAACTGGCTTTTGGATGCAGAAGTTATGGCGGAGAACCTCATCGAGAATCCATATACCTGTCCGAATGTTGCCGCGATCGAGTTAACTGATGACTCTTACAAGAAGAACCCAGCAATCGATATTCCTCAACACATGAAGGAAAACTATTTCCTCCAGCTGGATATCGGTGATGCCGCTACCGTTTATGACAAGTATTGGACGATGCTGCTGTCTGAATAACGGGATATAAAATAGATCGATAATCAAATAAAGAACAACTTTTCAAAGGGCAGAGCAATCTGGCCCTTTGTTTCGTCTTTTCCATTCGTTCCCAATAACACCAGGAACGATCGATTCTGTTTTTTCAATTTAATGAAAGCAGAAAGTGAGAGTGGGTATAATAAATGGAAAAGACATAAAAAACAAGAGAATGCACGGATAAAAAGGAGATGCGATGACAGAGAAAGAGACATTAATAAAAGCTGGATGGAGCCTAGAAAACAGCTATGGCCGTTTGCCTGACGTTTTTTTTACCAGACAAGATCCAACCCCGGTGCGCGCACCAAGACTGGTCATTCTTCAGCATTCATTGGCAACGTCCCTCGGCTTGAATCCCGCGTATCTAAAAAGTGAGGAGGGGATTGCTGTCCTTGCTGGAAATCGGATTCCTGAAGGATCTGCGCCCCTTGCACAAGCCTACGCAGGGCATCAATTCGGACACTTCACCATGCTGGGAGACGGACGGGCTTTGCTTCTCGGGGAACAGATCACACAAGCAGGAAAGAGAGTTGATATTCAGCTGAAGGGCTCGGGACGAACGCCATATTCCCGCGGGGGCGATGGCCGTGCGGCGATAGGACCGATGTTGCGTGAATACGTGATTAGTGAGGCAATGTATGCCTTTGGCATTCCGACTACCCGCAGTCTGGCCGTGGTGGCAACGGGAGAGCCGGTATACCGGGAAACCGTACAGCCCGGGGCAGTGCTGACCCGTGTTGCTGACAGTCATATTCGTGTGGGGACCTTTCAATACATTGCAAGATGGGGAACGGTGGAGGAGCTTCGGGCTTTGGCGGATTATACCATTGAAAGGCATTTCCCGGAGATCAGAGAAGACGAAAATCCTTATCGTTCATTTCTGAAAGAGGTAATCAAGAGACAGGCAGTACTGATTGCCAAATGGCAGCTGGTTGGTTTTATTCACGGCGTGATGAATACGGACAATATGGCCTTGAGCGGGGAATCCATCGACTATGGTCCTTGCGCGTTTATGGATACCTATGACCCAGCAACTGTTTTCAGCTCCATAGACGTTCGCGGACGGTATGCTTACGGCAATCAGCCGAATATCGCTCAATGGAATCTTAAAAAGTTTGCTGAAACGCTCTTGCCCTTAATCAGTGAAGATAAGGATCAAAGCGTCCTTCAGGCACAGGAAGCGCTAACTAGCTTTTGTGAATTGTATTCCAGCAGCTGGTTGGCCGGAATGAGAGCAAAGCTGGGGATCGTCCGCGAAGAGACGCAGGACGAAGGATTCGTCAATGAGCTGCTTGAAATGATGAAGAAGTATGGTGCGGATTATACGAATACCTTTCGAGCATTCGCCATGGATCAGCCGGAAGATACGGTATTGTACGGTACGGAGGAATTTCAGCAGTGGCAGAAAAAGTGGCTGGAAAGATTGGGAAGAGAGGGGGAATCGAAAGCCAACACGCTGCAATTAATGAAAGAAAATAACCCGACCATCATCCCCCGTAATCACCGGGTAGAAGAAGCGTTGGAAGCTGCAGTGAACGAAGATTACAGTGTAATGGAACGGCTTCTTGGAGCATTGTCAAACCCTTTCGCATATTCGCCTGAGCAGGAAGAATACGCGGCGCTTCCAGATTCGTCAAGCTGCCCCTACCGTACTTTTTGCGGGACTTGATAGAATTTATTTGTGGATTTCTAAAGCCAACAATCATACAATAATTATTACAAGAATAATTGCAATAATATATTGATTTATTGTGATTATTGATGTATTATGTATGTATCATAAAAAAAGGCAAGGAGAATTAATGTGAATATTTCCACAAAAATGATCGTATCGAATTCAGACATGATAAAGAATTATAAAAATAGTAGAGAGATGGCAGAAAGATTAGGCAAGATATTTATTTTAAAAAACAACCAACCGGACGCAGTGTTGTTCTCCATTGCCGAATATGAAAGAGTTGCAGTATTTTTGGAGTATCTGGAAAGCTTGGAGGGCGAAGAGATTGTTAAGTTCACAGAGTCTTTACCAAAAGAAGGAATCAGAAAAAGTTATTCCATTGATCAATTAAGAAATGATATAAAATAAGATTTAGGCAGAAAGAATCTGTAATAGAGTAAAACAATTTTGAAGTGAGTTGATATCGTATTTCATACGATGGCTACTCACTTTTTTAATGCATATTTTCATTACTGCCAAGTTGGCTTGATGTTGCCTTTGAAATCAAATAGCAATGCAAATGATATGTGTAGGTATTTAATCGACTATTGTTATATATATAATTAAATATAAAAGTATAATAAATAATATTATTATTATTCGAATAAATCATTGACAAATTATTATAATCAGAATATTATAAACCTACATCAAAGAAAAAATAAGGTTGACCGAAGGGAGTGATACAGATGACTGTATGAAAAATCCAAAACTTTAATTCTAATAGTAAGAGGAGGAACTTTACATGACATATATATTTAAAGGCATGAAAAAGAAAATTGCCGTTGTTACAGTATTGTGTATGGTATTTACGCTATCTATGCCAATAAGCGCAACGGCAGCGACAGTATCGGACATTTCTGGACATTGGGCAAATACAACAATCCAAAACTGGGTAAACAACGGTCTCATTGCAGGCTATCCTGATGGTACTTTCAGACCGGATAGAAACATTTCCAGAGCAGAATTTATGACTCTGGTCAACAGATCGTATGGCTATACAGCTACAAAATCGATATCGTTTTCTGATGTTAAATCAGACGCTTGGTATTATAATGCCGTGGCAGTTGCCAGGGAAGCCGGATATATCAGTGGATACCCTGATGGTTCGATGAAGCCGGATATCGCAATCAGCCGCGAAGAAGCGGCTACAATCATGATGAATATCAATAAGCTTCAAGCGAGTGAAGAAGCAGCAAGCAAGTTTACTGATGTTCAACGCATGATATGGAGCAGAGGCGCAATTGGAGCCGTTTCTACTGCAAACATTATGAACGGGTACCCAGACGGTAGCTTCAGCCCTCAAACCTCTATCAAACGAGGCGAAACTGTAGTGACCTTAGATAGGTCAAATAAATACACCGCAAGGCCTGACGCGCCGTTAGTAACAAGAAATGATGAGACAAATACTGTCTCAGGCA
>Ga0366801_1029_pt1 | contig 22116 bp, 17 predicted proteins | sample BONcelN113001E15_FD_207033 | JGI IMG/M metagenome (GOLD analysis project Ga0366801, IMG submission 207033) | Enriched cells from coal bed in the Powder River Basin, Montana, United States - BONCAT cells N11 rep3 HSBNCT.N11.300.1.E15 ... | reverse complement strand
TCTTGAATCAGGGTTAATGCTTGCCTATGTCCGTCTTTACGCTTCCTCGCCGCGCTGCACCGGAAACCGTGATCCCCGATTGCTGCAATATCGGCGTAGTGTTTCGCACCCTGCTGGCTGTCAATCTGGCCGTTCTGATGGCGGTCGTCTTGCGCAATAGCAGCTTGCAGGCAGGGTTGATCGATTTTGTCGAATCGTCGATTGTCATTGAACTGGCATGTCCCTGGTCGCTTTTCCTGTTGTGCGGCATGCGCCGCTGGACGCCGGTGCGCCACGCGCGTTTATGGATGCAGCGCCTGCTATGCATGCTGGTGCCGGCGCTGGTAACCGCCGCCATCATTCATGTGCTGTCTTCGTTTGACTGGTTTGCCAGCAGCTTCGCCCATTTGACCGCGCTCAAGGGCTTGCTGGCGGCCGCCTTGTTCGGCATCGTGCTGCAGCATTATTTCGAGCTGCGCGTGCGCGCTTTTTCGCCGGCGCTGGTGGAGGCGCGGTTGCAGGCGTTGCAGGCACGGATTCGGCCGCATTTCCTGTTCAATAGTCTGAACGCGGTATTGTCGCTGATCCGCACCGCACCGCGCCAGGCCGAAGCCGCGCTGGAAGATCTGGCCGACCTGTTCCGGGTATTGATGCGCGATGCGCGCAACATGAGCAGCCTGGAAGATGAAATCCGGCTGTGCCACCAATACCTGTCGATCGAGAAAATTCGTCTCGGCGAACGCCTGCAGATGCGCTGGGAGCACGGCAATCTGAGCGATGCCGCATTGCGCAGCGCTCAGGTGCCGGCGCTGCTGCTGCAACCGCTGCTGGAAAATGCCGTGCATTACGGCGTCGAACCGGTCAGTGCGCCGGCGCTGATCTCGGTAAAACTGCATCGTTCGATCGACCGCATTGAAATCGTCATCACCAATCCCTATCATGGCGACGCCGCAAATGCGGCGGGCAATAATATGGCGCTGATGAATATCCGTGAACGGCTGACACTGTTGTTCGATGTCGAGGCGCAATTGTCAACCGCGGTGAAGGACGGAAAATTCGAAGTCCAGCTGCGTTTCCCGTATGTGAAAATGAAAAATCCGATGAAAAGCATCGCATGAGCGCCAAATTACGCTTGTTCATAGTCGACGACGAAGTTCCGGCGCGCATCAGGCTAAGCACTCTGCTGGCTGATATTGCGGCAGAATGCCCGCATCTGATCGTTGGCGAAGCCGGAAATGCCGCGCAGGCGCTGACCGGCATTGCGCGCAGCAAGCCCGATATCCTGTTGCTGGATGTGCAGATGCCCGGCATGAGCGGGATGGAACTGGCCGCACAACTGGCGCGTCAGACCGACGGGCATGTACCGGCGGTCATTTTCATTAGCGCGCACGATGCCTATGCGCTCGATGCGTTCGAAGTGCAAGCGCTCGATTACCTGTTGAAACCGGTGCGCGCATCGCGCCTGCTTGACGCGTTAAAACGCTTCAAGCGTGAGCGGGTACTCGCATCCGGACCCGGTGAAGATCTGTCGGGCCCGCCGCTTGCTGCCGATCAGAGCCCGGGCCGGCGCCGGCATTTTTCGGTGCAGGAGCGCGGCCGATTGCTGCTGGTGCCGCTTGATGAGGTGTTGTACCTGAAAGCGGAAATGAAATACGTGACTCTGCACACTGTGGCGCGCGAATACCTGATCGAGGCTTCGCTGGTGTCGCTGGAGCAGGAGCTGGCCGCCACCTTTGTGCGCGTCCATCGCAATGCGCTGGTAGCGCGCAATGCGATTCGCGGCGTCGAACGGGCTGCCGGTCCGGCGGCGCCGGACAGCGACGAGCAGGGGAAAGGCGGCGAGTGCTGGCAAGTGATCTTGCGCGATGTGGAGGAACGCCTGCCTATTTCGCGCCGCCATTGGCCGCTGCTGCGGGCTCTGGTGCGATGATTTTTTCAAAAAACACCGGAGTATCGCCGAAAATAACTGTTTTCCGCATGAAATATATGCGGATATCAAAATACACTGCGCTGTATATTTTTCATCCGCGAAAAAATATCACCGTCATTACCGCTCCGGTAATGACCACCACGATGCGTACCAGCTTGGCCGGCATTTTGCGCGCCAGCCTGCCGCCTATATAACCGCCGAGCGTGGAACAAACCATCATCGCAAATGCCAGCGGCCAGTTGATCGCGCCGCCCGCCGCATAAACCAGCACCGAAATTGCGGTCAAGACCACCGAGGCAACATTTTTCAAGCCGTTCATGGTGTTCATGTTGGTCTCGCCCAGCAACGCAAACGCAGCCAGCAAAAGAATCCCGAGGCCGCCGTTGAAGTAGCCGCCGTAAATGGCCACCACGAATACAACGATCGAGGGCCAGACCGAATCCGGGGCAAACCCTGCGGACCCGGACGCGTGGGAAAACCGATTGGCCAGTTTGCCGCCAAACGCAAACAAACAGGTTGCCGCCAGCAGCAGCCATGGAATGATGCGGCGAAAACCGGCATCCGAAGTCGCCAGCAACAGCGATGCACCGATCAAGCCGCCGATCAGGCTGAATACGACCAGTTTTCTCATGGTCAGCGAACGCAGGCTGCCGAGATCGTCCTTGAACGCCAGCGCACCGGTGACATAGCCCGGCAGCAATGCAGTGGTGCCGGTTGCGTTGGCTACAATCGGCGGCACGCCGACAAATACCAGCGCAGGGAAGGTCAAGAAACTGCCGCCCCCGGCGATCGCATTCAAACCGCCGGCAAATAGCGCGGCGGTACAAATTATTATCCAGTGCATTAAAGTCATGGTGATCGAACTGAAGTAAGGCAAACATCGTGCCTGCAGGATTGGAAGGAAGTGAAAAGCGCATCAGGTTTTCGGCGCAATATCGGCGCACATCCGGCACTCAACCGACTTGAATGGTATTGCCAAATGGAAAATTGTGCAATTTGACGAAATTTCCTCAGGCAGAACCAGTGCGATTTGCCTGATAAATAGAAAAAATCAAAAAATAGGAAAAGCAAAAACAGGGAACAAAAAAGAGACGCATTTGGGTGCGTCTCTTTTTTGCTTGCCGCACCAACTAGCAAAAGTGCGGCCGCTTGCAATCAGGCGTTCAACCGGTATTACGCAATCCTGCCGCAATGCCGTTGATCGACAAGTGAATGCCGCGGTGGACGCGTCCATCGATCTTGTTGGGAACGGTAGCGGTAGCGCGATGCCGCTTGATGAGTTCGACCTGCAAATGGTTCAGCGGGTCGAGGTAGGCAAAGCGGTTCTGGATCGAGCGCGCCAGCGACGGATTGCTGGACAGGCGTTCGGTGGCGCCAGTGATCGATTCCAGGCATTCGGTGGTGCGCTCATGCTCGGCCACAATCCGTTTGAAGACGCTGTTGCGCAGTTTTTTGTCAGCCACCAGCCCTGCATAGCGGGAAGCCACCGCGAGGTCGGTTTTGGCCAGCACCATATCCATGTTCGACAGCAGCGTGGCAAAGAACGGCCATTCGCGGAACATTGCGCGCAGGGTAGCGACTTTTTTGGCTTGCGCTTTTTCGTCGCCTTCGCTCATCCATTCCGCTACCGCGCTGCCGAAACCATACCAGCCCGGCAGCAACAGACGGCACTGACCCCACGAGAAGCCCCACGGAATGGCCCGCAAGTCTTCGATCCGGCGGGTCGATTTACGCGAGGCAGGGCGCGAGCCGATGTTGAGTTCGGCGATTTCGGCAATCGGCGTGGCCGAGAAAAAATAATCGGTGAAGCCCGGTGTTTCGTATACCAGGTTGCGGTAGGCCGCATACGCGCGATCGGATAATTCGCCCATCACGCGTTCGAATTCCTGCAGCTTTTTGGCTTGCCGCGCATCGGACACCGCCGGCATCAGGCTGGCTTCCAGCGTTGCCGCCACCAGCAATTCCAGATTGCGGCGGCCGATTTCGGCGTTCGAGAACTTGGAGGCGATGATTTCGCCCTGTTCCGTCAGACGGATCTGGCCGTTGACGGTGCCATGCGGTTGCGCCAGGATCGCTTCGTAACTGGAGCCGCCGCCGCGTCCCACCGTGCCGCCGCGACCGTGGAACAGGCGCAGTTTGACGCCGGCCTGATCGAATACCTTGACCAGTGCGTTTTCGGCTTTGTACAGTTCCCAGTTGGAAGTCAGAAAGCCGCCATCCTTGTTGGAGTCCGAATAACCCAGCATGACTTCCTGCAGTTGGCCTTGTTGCGCCAGTTGCTGCGCGACTTCCGGCAACGCCATGAATTCCTCCATGATGGCGCTGGCGCGGCGCAGATCCGGAATGGTTTCAAACAGCGGAATGACCATCAGATCGTGTCTGGTTTCGCCCGACGCCAGGGTGTCGGCAGGGGATTGCGAACGCAGCAAACCGGTTTCTTTTTGCAGCAGCAGCACTTCGAGCAGGTCGGATACGGTTTCCGTATGCGAAATGATGTAGTTGCGGATTGCGCGATCGCCGAAGCGGTGGCGGATCTCGCGCGCCGCGCGCAGCACCGACAGTTCTGAATTGGTCTGATCCGAGTATTCGATGTAAGGCGAATACATCAGACGCGGTTGAACGAATTCGTGACGCAGCAAGGCGATTTTCTGTTCTTCGTTCAGTGCGGCGTAATTTTTTTCCACCTCGGAGCGTGCGAACAACTCAGCCAGCACGCTTTCATGCACGTCTGAACTTTGGCGCATGTCCAGCGTGGCAAGATGAAAGCCGAAAATTTCCGTGGCCCGTTTCAAGACCGACAGGCGCGGCTTGATCAAGACGGCAGCATGATGCGATTTCAGCGAATTGGCCACGATGTTGAGGTCATGGGTGAGTTCGGTGGCGGTTGCGTAGGGCGCCGCATGGCCGATTTCATGACGCAGGATGTTGACCACTCCCAGCGCGCGTGCGGTCGCGGCCAATCTTGCATACACGCCGACCAGCGCGCGCCGGTAAGGCTCATCGGTGCGATGGGCCGAAGTGTCGGGCGAGGCATCGGCCAGCGCTTGCAATTGCGGCGAGACATCGACTAACAGGGTGGAACTGGAGAGTTCTGCCCCGAGCAGGTGGATTTCGCCCAGATAAAACTCGATGATGGTGGTCGACTGACGTCCCAGCGCATGCTGCATGGTGTCGGCATTGACGTTCGGATTGCCATCCCGGTCGCCGCCGATCCAGCTGCCCATTTGCACATAGGCGGGTGCGTCGGAGGGACTGGTTTTGGACGGGAACTGGGTGGCGATTTCAGTTTCGATGTCGTTATACAGGCCCGGCAGTTCCTGCAGGAAGGTGATGCGGTAATACGACAGCGCGTTTTCGATTTCGTCGGCTACGGTCAGCTTCGAGTAGCGCAGCATGCGGGTTTGCCATAGCGTGACAATGCGCGCATGCAGCAGTTCGGTGTTGCCGGCCAGCTCTTTCGGCGTCATCGGACGGTCGCGTTCGGCCAGCAGGCGGGCGATTTCGCGTTCCGCATCCAGAATGCTTTTGCGCTGCACTTCGGTCGGATGCGCGGTCAGCACCGGAGAAATCAGCGCCTGGTCGAAAAAACTACGGATGGTGTCGCCGGATACGCCGGCATCGTCGAGCTTGGACAAGGCAAACGCGATGCTGCCCTGTTGCGGCGCGGAACCGGCAAGCAAATGCGCGCGGCGACGGCGGTTGTGATGCTGGTCTTCGGCGATGTTGGCCAGATGCGAGAAATAGGAAAAAGCGCGCACTACCGTATTGGTCTGGTCGCGCGTCAATTTCTTGAGCAGCTTGTCGAGATCGGCGCCGGACTGGGTTTCCGCATCGCGGCGAAAACGCACCGCTGTTTGGCGTATGGTTTCCACCACATCATAAACGGCATCGCCTTCCTGGTCGCGCAGCACATCGCCCAGCAGGCGGCCCAGCAGTCGTATGTCTTCCTTGAGCGGGGCGTCCTTGTCGATTGCAGGTTTGTTGGGGGGCTGCCTGGTACTGGTTTTTTTAGCCATAGTTAACGGATGTGATCAGTGTGGGTCAAGTGATGGAAATGGCTTTGGGCCATGTTTGGCAAGGTGGCGCATGATAGAATTTGCGCCGAAGAATTTACGCAACAATAAGGATTTTAAATTTATCCAAGCCGGTTGAATCGAAATGATTCATTGAAAACAATTTATCGAAAGAGCTCGTGTTAAAAGTATCCCCTCCTTCCAAGTTGATAATCGCCTCGCGCGAAAGCCGTCTTGCCATGTGGCAGGCTGAGCATGTGCGTACCCGTTTGTCTGAATTATATCCGCAGTGCAGCATTGAAATTCTCGGAATGACTACTCGTGGCGACCAAATTCTGGATCGCGCGCTGTCCAAAGTGGGCGGCAAGGGGTTGTTCGTCAAGGAGCTGGAAGTCGCGATGAGCGAAGGGCGCGCCGATTTCGCCGTGCATTCGCTCAAGGATGTGCCAATGACATTGCCGGACGGTTTTTGCCTGGCAGCCGTGATGCAGCGCGAAGATCCGCGCGATGCTTTCGTCTCCAATGATTACGCGTCGCTAGATGCATTGCCGCACGGCGCGGTACTGGGCACCAGCAGCTTGCGCCGGCAAGCATTGATCGCTGCACGCTACCCGCATCTGGAAATACGGCCGTTGCGCGGCAACCTCGATACCCGCTTGGGCAAGCTCGATCGCGGCGAATACGCGGCCATTATTCTGGCCGCCGCGGGCTTGATGCGGCTCGGCGCGGCGGCACGCATCCGCTGCCTGCTGGAACCCGAGCAAAGCTTGCCTGCTGCCGGCCAAGGTGCAATGGCGATCGAAATTCAATCCGAACGCGCAGACCTGAAAGCCTGGCTTGCTCCGCTGGCGCACCCGGCAACTACCCAGGCGGTACTGGCCGAGCGCGCAGTATCGCGGGTATTTGGCGGCAGTTGTCAGATTCCGCTGGCTGCATTTGCTACGCTGGACGGAGCCACCATGCGCTTGCGTGCAATGGTCGCTACACCGGACGGCCAGCGGATGGCAACCGCAGAGGCCTTTGGTCCCGCTGATGCGCCCGAGGAGCTCGCGCGTCAGGTGGCCCAGGCTCTGCACGCGCAGGATGCAGCCGGGATACTTGCTGCGTGCGCTCCCGATGATGTCGCCGAATGAGTAAACCGGTCGTCATAACCCGTCCGGTTGCGCAGGCAGGATCGCTGGCGCAACAGGTAACGGAACTCGGCCGCACTGCCGTTGTATTCCCTTTGCTGGAAATCCATCCTTTGCCGGATAGCACCGCATTGCAAGCGATGCTGGCCGATCTGACACGATTCGCGATGGTGGCGTTCGTAAGCCCGAATGCGATTCATGCAGCGTTTGCCCATTTGTCGCAGTGGCCGGCCGGCGTCGCCATTGCGGTGGTGGGCGAGGGCAGCCGCGCCGCGTTGGCAGAGCATGGCGTGAACGACACTAATGCGACCATTTATTGCCCGCGCGACCCGCTGCGCACCGATTCGCAAACCTTGCTCGATGTGCTGGATGTCGAAGCACTGCGCGGCAGGCAGGTATTGATCGTGCGCGGCGAAAGCGGGCGCGAACTGTTATCGGACGCGTTGCGGCAACACGGCGCCAGCATTACGCAGATTGCCGCTTACCGGCGCACTGCACCGCAGCCGAATGCAGCGCTGCTGGCGCAATTGCAAGGTTTGCTGGACGCTCAATGCGATTGGATCATCACTAGCTCCGAAGCCTTGCGCATATTGCTCAGCATGGTGGAGCAGATGGCTGGCGCAGATGGCGTGGTGAAAATGCAACAGCAACATCTGATCGTTCCGCATAGCCGTATTGCAGAAGTTGCCCAAAACTTGAATTTCAATAATGTGACCTTGACCGGATCAGGGGACGAACGATTATTAGCCGCGTTACAATCGAGCCATGAATGAGACCCCGAATCTTCTGGAAAACAATTCTCCAGCCAAGCTTGATAGCGTGATCCGTCGCAATAAATCGATGCCATTGCTGTTGCCGATCGGATTCTTCGTGCTGCTGCTTTTGTTGGCAGCACAATGGTGGACCACGAAGACCGAGCTGGGCAGCTTGCGCCAGGAACTGGCGCGCCGGTTGCAAAGCGCAGACATGCTCAATAGCGAAACCCGGTTGGTTGCCAAAACCGGCTCGGAAAGCCTGAAAGAAATCCAGGCCAAGGTAAATGTGCTGGAGAGCAAGCAGATAGAAGGGCAGAGTCAGCAATTGGCGCTGGAGCAGCTGTATCAGAATCTTTCCCGGACACGCGATGAATGGGCGTTGGCTGAAATCGAGCAGGTATTGTCCACAGCCAGCCAGCAATTGCAATTGGCGGGGAATGTGGCGGGAGCATTGATTGCGCTGCAAAATGCCGATACCCGGCTAGCACATTCGGACCAGCCGCAGTTCATTCAAATACGCCGTGCTATTGCAATCGATCTCGACAAACTGAAATCCCTGCCAAATCTGGACTTGGCCGGAATTGCGTTGCGTCTTGATAGCATCATTGGGCAAATCGACACAATGCCGATGCTGGCAGATGAAAAGCCGCCAGCGCTGGAACCCAAACCCAAAAATACGGCTAAAACTGCCAAGGTCGATAGCGCAAAATCCGTCAATCAAAATGACAGGGCTGCATGGCTGCTGAAATTAGAAAATGTATGGCAAAAGCTTTCAACCGAAATGTGGGGCGATGTGCAGCAATTGATACGCATACGCAACGTGGAAGAACCCGATGCACTATTGCTGTCGCCGACGCAGGCATATTACGCCAAGGAAAATCTCAAGTTACGTCTGCTCAATGCCCGACTGGCACTGCTGTCGCGTAACGAATCTGCGTTTCGTAGCGACATGAGCGCCGCACAAGATGCGGTAGCTAAATATTTCGATACCCGCGCCAAACGTACGCAAACAGTGCAAGCCTTGCTCAAGCAAGTGCAGGGCAGCACCCTTGTAATCGAGATGCCGACCTTGACCAATAGCCTTACTGCAGTGCGCAACTACAAAGCGAAGCAATAATCCATGAGCTTCTTCCTCCGGCTTCTCTTATTGTTCGCCATTGCCATCGGATTGGCTGTTGCGGCCCGCTTCAATATCGGCAACGTTGTATTGTTTTATCCGCCGCACCGGATCGATTTGTCGCTGAATTTTTTCCTGCTGCTTGTTGCGTTGGTGTTCTTGCTGCTGTACGTCGTGCTGCACGCTATCCGCATGACCAGAGAAATGCCCGGTCGGGTTGCCGCCTATCGCCGCGAGCGGCGCGAGCGCGCTGGCAATCAGGCCCTGCGTGATGCATTGAAAGCGCTTTTCGAAGGCCGTTTTGGCCATGCGGAAAAAGCGGCCGCACTGGCTGCCGACTTACCGGAAAATGCAGGTTTGGCCGCTTTGATCGGTGCCCGGGCTGCACACTGGATGCGCCAGTCCGCACGTCGCGATGACTGGTTATCCAAGACGCAGGACGATCAGTCGCTCAAGACGGCACGCCTGATGACGACAATTGAATTGCTGGTGGACGAGCATCAATCCGACGCTGCACTGGAGGCGGTAAAAGAACTCAATAACAGCAGTACAAGGCATATTCATGCGCTGCGTCTGGCGCTGAAAGCCAACCAGCAAGCCAAGAACTGGCCCGAGGTATTGCGTCTGGTGCACACGCTGGATAAGAACAAAGCGCTGCATCCTGCGCTGTCGCACCGTCTGCGCGAACTGGCGTACGAAGATGCGCTGTCCAATAGCAGTCACGATGCGGAATCGATCCGGCGCGTATGGAAGAGTATTCCTGTTGAAGATCAACAAAAACCATTCGTCGCCGTACGTGCTGCAGCTGCATTCAATATGCGTGGTTTGCATAACGATGCCCGCAAGGTCGTAGAAAAAGCATTGAGTTCGACCTGGGATGAGCGCCTGGTGCGCGCATATCGCGAATCTGCGGCTTCCGAAGGGGAGCCGGCATTGCTGGCGCAGATCGAATATTGCGAGGAATGGATCAAAAAACGCCCAACTGATGCCGAGCTTGCACTTACTCTCGGAGATTTGTGCCTGAAACAAAAGCTATGGGGCAAGGCGCAACGTTATCTGGAACAGGCGCTTTCGGATACGATCGATCCGGCATCGGTGCGTGAAGCCCATTTGAAATTGGCGCAATTGCACGATGCACTGAACCATCCCGGACCGGCAGCTGAACATTACCGCTTGTGCGCGCTGGCCACCGTGCTGTAATTTGGCTGTAAGTCTGTTATGTTGCAATGCAAAATACGCTACTGAAAACCGCTATAATTATCCGTTAATTACATTTCCCCACTTCTCGAGAAAGCACCATGAGCCTGAACAAAGTCCCTGCCGGCCGCGATTTGCCCAACGATTTTAACGTTATCATCGAAATCCCGATGAATGCCGATCCGATCAAGTACGAAGTGGATAAGGATTCCGGTGCGATTTTTGTTGACCGTTTCATGGGCACCGCCATGCACTATCCATGCAACTACGGCTATGTTCCTAACACCATTGCCGGCGATGGCGATCCGGTCGATGTACTGGTAATTACACCATTCCCTCTTATCCCAGGCGTAGTAGTACGTTGCCGTGCAATTGGCGTACTTAAAATGACGGACGATGGCGGTGAAGATGCCAAGGTATTGGCGGTGCCAGTGAACAAGATTCTGTCGATATATTCGCACTGGCAGAAACCGGAAGACATGAATGAATTACGGCTGCGCCAAATCCAGCATTTTTTCGAGCATTACAAAGATCTCGAAGAAGGAAAATGGGTAAAAATCGAAGGATGGGCAGGCCCGGAAGATGCCAAAGCCGAGATCATGGCAGGGGTAGCGGCCTTCAATAAAGAAGTATCGAAATAACAAATTGCAATTGAAGGTCAAGCCGGCAGGGTAGTTGTTCGAATATGCGTTTATGACGGAGTATGTTTATAAATACAGGCATTTCCGCATATAAGAAAAGGCCTTTATATAATACGGACTAGAGTATATTCGCATGCCGCTGCCGGATCTGGCACAATCAAAAAGGGAGCCTTCGGCTCCCTTTTTTCATGCGACTTGCGCTAACGCTTAAAACTCTTCCCACTCGTCGCTGTTGGCGCTGGCGGGCTTGGCGACCGCGCGCGACGGGGTCTTCGGCGCCAGCGCGGTGCGCCGCGGGGCAGGGCGGGAAGGTGCGGCAATCTGCACGGCCCGGCCGTGCGCAGCCTGCGCTTCATTGCCGAGCGTAAATACGCTCACCGCTTGCGCCAGCGAGGCCGCCTGGCCCTGCATGCTCAGCGCCGCCGCCGCCGCCTGTTCGACCAGCGCCGCATTTTGCTGCGTCATTTCATCCATCTGGCCGATCGCCTGGTTCACTTGCTCGATGCCGTCGCTCTGCTCCTGGCTGGCGGCAGTGATTTCGCTCATGATGTCGGCCACTCGCTTGACCGAACTGACGATCTCTTCCATCGTCGCACCGGCCTGGTCGACCAGCCGGCTGCCCTGGTCGACCTTGTGCACCGAGTCGTCGATCAGCGCCTTGATTTCCTTGGCGGCGGACGCGCTGCGCTGCGCGAGGCTGCGCACTTCGGTGGCGACCACCGCGAAGCCGCGGCCCTGCTCGCCGGCGCGCGCCGCTTCGACCGCCGCATTCAGCGCGAGGATGTTGGTCTGGAATGCGATGCCGTCGATGACGCCGATGATGTCGACGATCTTGCCGGAACTGGTCTTGATCGAGCCCATCGTGTCGACCACTTGCGCAACCACTGCGCCGCCCTTGACGGCCACGCTGGAAGCCGACACCACCAGCTGGTTGGCCTGGCGCGCATTGTCGGCGTTCTGGCGCACGGTGCCGGTCAGCTGTTCCATCGAGCTGGCGGTTTCTTCGAGCGAACTGGCCTGGGATTCGGTGCGCGAGGACAGGTCGGCATTGCCCGACGCGATCTGGCCGGAAGCGGTCGCGATCGCGTCGGTGCTGAGGCGCACTTTTTCTACGGTATGGATCAGGCTGTCGTTCATCTGTTTGAGTGCATCAAGTAACTGTGTCACCTCATCTTTCCCGTGGGATTCAATAACGGTTGTCAAATCACCTGCTGCGACGTGATTTGTGACATCCACCGCCGATTTCAAGGGCAATACGATACTGCGTGTGATAAGCCACGAAACCACCCCGCCCAGAACCAGAGCAACCATGCCAATTGCAATGACGATATACATCAAGCTGTTTCCGAGCGCGACATTGTTGCCGATTATTTCGCGGCTCTTGATCTGTTGCGCACCGATAAGCTTGTTGATTTCAGCTACTGCTTGGTGATTCAATGGATTTACGTTGGATGTAATGACCGCAATAGCGCGATCGCTGTCGAATGCTTGGACTGCCCGAATCACTTCTTTGACATGGCCTTCAAGTTCATTGTCGATTTTGCTCAGGTTACGAATAAACGTTTTTTCGTCATCGGTAAGCCCAATGGCCACAAGCTTGGTTTGCAAGGCGGTATACAATTTGCGCTGCTTTTTTACTTCTTCGTACTCGGATTGCATTTTCTGAAGATCGGATTGCAGGCCGATGTTGCGCATGGCAATTCCACCTTCAAGCAGGGCGCTTTTCATCGTGGAAGCCAGCGCGACTTTGTCATTGATTGCGTTAAATCCGTCGACCAATTCGGTTCTACTTTTTTTCGACATCAAAGTTGCAACGATTAAAACGGTAATGAACATCGCCAATATGATGCCGAAACCCAGACTCAAACGCGCTCCAATACGCAGTTTACGCAGATTCATGTATATCCCCCTAATCTTGTAAATTTATTATTGTTGTTCAATAATTTTTTTTTCAGACCGGTATTGATTCTCGAATACCGGACATACTCTTCATTCGCTCTTTGATAAATTGCGTGATGAATGTTGCTGCCATTTCCTGACTTTCAGCAAATCGATATGATCGTTGCCCATTTGCGTGAAACTCTGTTTTTCTTTCGGTAGCGGATCTTAGGAACAGATTAACTCTGCATCCGATGTTTGACGTGATGCGATCAATGCCGATACATCGAGTATCAAGGACACGCCGCCGTCACCCAATATGGTCGCGCCGGAAATGCCGTTTACTTTGCGATAGTTTGATTCAAGGTTTTTGACTACGATTTGCTGCTGCCCGATAAGCTCATCGATTAACAAACCGACTTTCTGGCCATCGGTTTCAAGAATGACGATTATTCCTTGCGCCGGATTGGTAAAGCGTGGCGTAATCGCGAATATCTGATAGAGAGAAATCAGCGGCAGATATTCTCCGCGAACCCGGACCACACGTCCTTGGCCGCTGATTTCCTTAATGTCATCCGGTACGGGCTGCAACGATTCAACGACGAAATTCAAAGGCAGGATATATATTTCATCACCGACTTTAATCGACATGCCATCGAGAATGGCCAAGGTTAATGGTAAGGAAATCGTGATCGCAGTACCAGAGCCTTTGGTGGAGCGGATGTCGACAACGCCACCCATCGCAGTGATATTGCGCTTGACGACATCCATACCTACACCGCGCCCGGATACGTCCGTAACTATTTCGGCAGTAGAAAATCCTGGTGCAAAAATCAATTGCCAGACTTCTGAATCCGAAATTTCATCAGGGATATCCAGTCCTTGCTTTTTGGCTTTTTCCAGAATTTTGGTACGGTTCAAACCGGCGCCATCATCGCTTACTTCAATGACGATTTTTCCTCCTTGATGTCCGGCAGATAGCGAGAGTTTTCCCGTTTCGCTCTTGCCCGAAGCCAGGCGGATGTCGGGCGTTTCTATCCCGTGATCAATGCTGTTTCGCACCAGATGCGTCAGAGGATCTACTATGCGTTCAATCAAGCCCTTATCGAGTTCTGTTGAAGCTCCATGTGTGATGAATTCAACCTTCTTACTCAGCTTGCCGGCCAGATCCCTGACCATGCGCGGAAAACGTGAAAATACATAGTCCATCGGCAGCATGCGGATGGACATCACCGCTTCCTGGAGATCGCGCGTATTTCTGGTTAATTGATTGACGCTCTCCAACAAGCGCTCGTGCGCTATCGGGTCAAGCGTATCGGTGCGCTGCTCGATCATCGCTTGCGTGATGACCAGTTCTCCTACCAGATTGATCAGCTGATCGACTTTCTCAATGCTGACCCGAATCGACGACGATTCGTGGTTCGGATGGTTTTTTTCCTTCTCTGCTTCACGTGGTTTCGCATCCTGTTGGGCCGGAGCATTATTCAACACGTTTGGCGCGAGGTTCAGGACAGGTTCGGATACCTGAGGGAGCAGCTTCTGATCGACATTTATACCAAGCTCGGCCATGGAGTCAAAGAATCCATAGCCGATGTCGTCTTCTGCTTGTGTCGTATCTGTATTTGAACTAACCGGTTCTTCCGATATCTTCAGATCATCAGTGTCCACCATGAAGGCACAAATGGAGATGATTTCGTCTGTGTTCTCCGTAGTGAGGAGAGTCAGTACAGCAGGCTTTGAGCCGTCGGGTATGTGTTCCAGTGCACCAAGCAGCGCCAATTCTGCTGCCAGTATTTTCAAGTCTTGTTCTGGCATGGCCGGCAAACTGATATGAAGCTTGCGAAGCTGCTTGCCATTGCCGCTGTGAAGCGATGCAGCTGACATACCGGGAGTGGACGCGGCGCCAGTGGCGGGTAGTCCCGATTTGATATTTTGTGAAAGCAATGCCAATCTTCCGCGAATTTCTTCCACCGCGCCCAAATCGACTTCTGCGCCATTTCTGTGGCCATCGAGCTGCATTTTCAGAACATCCTTGGCCGCGAGGAAGGCATCAACATGTTCTGTTTTTAATGTCATTTCTCCTTTGCGGATTTTGTCGAGCAAGGACTCCAGTACATGCGTTATGTCTGCCATATCGGAAAAGCCGAAAGTTGATGCGCCTCCCTTTATAGAATGTGCGGTGCGAAAAATGGCATCGAGATCTTCTTTGCCTGGATTCGCTAAATCAACTCCAAGCAGCAAGCGTTCTTTCTCTGCAAGCAGTTCTTCCGTCTCGTCAAAGAAAACCTGGAAAAACTGGCTCATATCAATAGTCATTATTGGCCTTTGCCTTTTTTCTTTTAAACGATTGCCATAGCATTGATCGGTTAGCCGATCACTTTTTTTACAACTTCTATCAAGCGTTGAGGATCGAATGGCTTGACTAGCCACCCATTCGCGCCTGCCGCGCGCCCTTGCGCTTTCATTTCGTCGCTGGACTCCGTGGTCAACATCAGAATTGGTACCCGCTGATAACTCTGTATTTCACGCAGTGCCTTGATTAGAGCCAGACCATCCATGCGCGGCATATTTTGATCGGTCAGAACCAGATCCACTGTCTGGTTTTTTGCCTTATCGAGGCCGTCGCGACCATCTACCGCTTCAATTACCTGATACCCCGCAGCTTTCAAACTAAAGGCCACCATTTGTCGCAATGAGCTTGAATCATCTACTGCAAGTATTGTTTTACTCATTTTTCATTTCACTTTCTTTTCATATTCATAGGCCAAACATTAGCCACGATATAAATCAAGACAATCAAAACAATTCAATATCACCGCTATCCATTTTGTTTTGACTAACCACCTTGCGTACCGCGCCTTCAAGTTCGCTGCTTTGTGCGGTTAATGCGCTGTTTATTTCATTTAAAAACAGAATAATTTCTTCACCACCACTTTCCGGAAGCATTTTAGCGCCCGTATTGCCGAGTGAAGCTAATACCTCTCTTAATCCGACTACGCGCTTTACTGTTCGGTCAATCAGTTGCGTTGTCATATCCTGAAATTGCATGTTTGTAATTACCGCATTAACATGACGGCCAATTTCCAAATGAATATTTTTCAGGCGTTTAATCTCTTCTTCGGAAGGATGTTTTCCAGAGAGAAGCAGATCGAGAGCTTCTTGTTGAATATTTACAGCTTTATGAATTGATACAAAGCTGGTGACCAGTTTGTCTATTGCTTCCCCCAATAAGGCCGTGGTTTGAAGCAAATCGACTTCAACTTCCAGAAGGTGTTGGTTACCATGATTGGAAACGCCGGATAGCAGGTCTTTTAGTTGGGGCGCCAATATTTTATTATTAGCCATGCATTTTTCCTGTCATCGGCAAAAACAATATAAAAGTGTAAAAAATCAGTAATTGATCGTGTTGGTAAATTTTTTCTGGTTTAAAAGGCATACAGAGAACGTGAATAAGATCACATTCCGGCAGCCGTTTTCAGCTTTTTTATTTATCGCGCTGATGTTGATATGGGTTGGCGCTGATTGAATATTGACCCGCCCCGCTGAATGGAATCCAGGGATGTTGTTTTTTTTCGGCAACTATCAAGGAGTCTACCAAATAACTGATGTTTGACGATTTTTTTTTACCACTTTTCTTCTGTCGCAAAAGACGCGCAGACTTTCACTTGGAACGTTCTTTTCAAAAGGCTTTCAAATCGTTAAAAATTTTGTTATGAGAAACGTGAAAAATTCATATGACTTGTTCCTGATGCAAAGAAACAGATCCGTTTCCGCCTTAAGATTGCGGAAAATGGAAGGGCTGCAATAAAAAGATGTAGATATGAATTAAATTCTGCTATAATTTTTCGCTTGCTTAGATGTTGTTGAAGATAAGCAAGAAATCACAATTCCCTGATAGCTCAGTTGGTAGAGCGACGGACTGTTAATCCGCAGGTCCCTGGTTCGAGTCCAGGTCGGGGAGCCAGAACATTTAGTATTAGAGAATCAAGCACTTACGAGAAATCGGAGTGCTTTTTTTTCGTCTATGCTCGTCTGCGAATGCGCTGCAAGCTTTTTCCACGTAATCGATAAGGAGAAATCTTTTGACTTCAAGATTGATGTACATCACGAGAGGGCTCGATAGAAGGGTGAGAATAATGCCATATTGACATCAATTCTTGCTTGCTTTTATTCGTCCGCCGCTGAACGGAGATAACCATGGCAAATCGTACCTCTCGATTTTTCCTCCCTGTTAAAATTTTCAGCACTGTGGTCTTGGCGCTGATGGTGGTGGCCGCATGTTATGCGGCGGTAATCTCAATTAGCAACTGGAGTGGTATTAGCGTGTAAATCTGCCTGATAGTTGATTCGCCCTGGTTTCAAACGAAAAAAGGATGATCGCGATGACTAAACGACAAGGACGGCTTTTCTTCATTCTCTGTACTGTCGCAACAGCCGTGATATTCCTCGGAATGACTGTTCACAGCCATACCCAGTTTGGCAAACTAACTCACGCTGAAAATATCACACCTGCGGTGATTAGCGGCAAACATGTCTGGCATAACAACAACTGCATCAATTGTCACACCTTGCTTGGCGAAGGTGCGTACTACGCGCCAGACCTCACCAAGATCACGCAACAGCGTGGCGCGCCGTATCTCCAGGCGTTTCTGAAAAATCCATCACAATTTTACTCGGAGCAAAAACACCGACGCCTGATGCCAAATCCGCGTTTGAGCGAGATTGACATCAACAACGTCATCGCTTTCCTCGACTGGGTGGGGCATATTGACACTCAAGGGTGGCCACCGCGTCCGATCATCGTGTCCGGAGCGGCGATTCCGGGTTCCGCTATGGCTCAGCCAGCCAAGGAAATGGCAGCATCAACGGATCCGGTTGCGATAGGGGAGGCCTTGTTTCACTCTACTCCGCCGGCCTGCTTCGCTTGCCACTCGGTTTCTCCCGGCGTGAACCTGGCTGGACCTTCGCTGGCCGGGTTAAACGCGCGTGCTGCCACAGCCATTGCATCTCCCGACTATAAAGGCAGCGCCAAAAATCCGGCTGAATTTATTCATGAGTCGATCGTTAAGCCAAGCGCGTATCTTTTCCCTGGTGCGATGTACTCGGCCAATGGGCAGTCCTTCATGCCTAGCAGTTTTGCGACCGATCTCAAACCCGAGCAAATAGATAGCCTTGTGGCTTATCTGCAAACCTTGAAATAGGAGCTGCCATGCGCTATCGCTCACAATCCGTTTCATATTGGTATTTTGCAGTTGCGATGTGCCTGTTCGGTTTGCAGCTTGTATTTGGCTTGCTTGCTGCGTCAAAATATCTTGGTCCGGATCCGCTGTTGAATATTCTTTCATTCGACAAGATCAAAGCGATTCACACTAATTTGTTGCTCGTGTGGGTGCTGACCGGGTTTATGGGAGCTACTTATTATGTGGTGCCTGAAGAATCGCGTGGTGAAATCTACAGCACCAAACTTGCATATATACAGCTAGTGATCTGGACTTTGATGGGCGTAACCGCCGTGGTTGGCTACATGTTTGGCTGGACTGCCGGCAATAAGCTACTGGAACAGCCATTTCCACTGAAAATCGTGATTGTTATTGTGATGCTCATGTTCCTTTACAACATCCTGATGACGATCAAGCGGGCAGGTCGCTGGACCGTCACCGAAGGCGTATTGGTAGCGGGACTGGCGTTGGCAGCTCTGCTATATCTGCCTGCGCTACTCGAATACGACAATTACACGGTAGCGATTTTTTACCGCTGGTGGACTGTGCACTTATGGGTTGAAGGGGTATGGGAAATGATTCAGGGCGGCTTGCTGGCGTACCTGCTTATACGTTTATCCGGTGCCGATCGCGAAGTGATGGAAAAATGGCTGTACGTTATCGTCGGTCTGGTTTTTTTGGCAGGAATCATCGGCACTGCCCACCATTACTATTGGGTCGGCGTTCCGCATTACTGGCTTCCAATCGGTGGTTTTTTTAGTGCTTTGGAACCCCTGGCATTGCTCGGGATGGCGATGTTTGCGTATTTTGCGATCCGCCGCTCCGGACTGTCGCACCCCAATGCGCTGGCAGTCCATTGGACCATCGGAAGTGCGGTATTTACCGTGTTCGGGGCCGGTCTGCTCGGGCTGGCGCACACCTTACCTGACGTCAACAAATGGACTCATGGCACGCTGGTGACGGCGATGCATGGACACGGAGCTTTCTATGGCGCGTATGCAATGATCGTGATGGCGGTAATTACTTATGCGCTCCCTGGTTTGACTAACAACCGGCGCGTCGAAGGCAGCAGCATCGGCTATTGGGCATTCTGGCTGCAAATTGCAGGCATGTTCGGCATGGTGCTGTCGTTTGGTACCGCCGGTATCGGTCAGGTGTATCTGGAACGCATTCTTGGACTCGGTTACCTGGATACGCAACTCAAGCTGCAGGTGCATTTCCTGATGCTGATCGCGACCGCCATGCTATTTACGCTTGGTGCAGGGCTGTTTATCTGGGATTTTTTCCGCAATGCGCCAAAACTCGAAAGTGATGCGATCGATGGGGTGCCGGCAGCAACGGTAATATAGGCGATGAAAGGTTTGGCGGATCCAATTTGCGAATTTTCCAGTTCTCGGCAAGGCATGCGGCAACCCGCCAATGTCGAACCTTATTACAAGCAGTTGGGCGATGAAATCGACGTATTCACGCAGTGTCATTTGCACAGCTTGGCCGTAATGCTCAAAGGTCCGACCGGTTGCGGTAAAACCCGTTTCATCGAGCATATGGCATGGCGTCTGAAGCGTCCTTTGGTGACGGTATCGTGTCATGACGATCTGTCGGCTGCGGATCTGGTCGGGCGCTTTTTGATTCGGGATAACGGGACCGTCTGGCAAGATGGACCGCTTACCCGAGCGGTTCGGTCAGGTGCCATATGTTATCTCGACGAAGTGGTTGAGGCGCGGCAGGATGCGGTCGTTGTAATCCATCCGTTGACCGACTATCGCCGTATTTTGCCAATCGACAAAACCGGCGAATTGATTGAAGCAGCGCCCGGATTTCAGTTGGTAATTTCCTATAACCCCGGTTATCAGCATATTTCAAAAGATTTGAAGCCCAGTACGCGGCAACGCTTCGTTGCACTGGATTTCGATTTCCCGCCGCCGGACCGGGAAGCTGAAATCATCTCCCATGAAAGCGGTGCAGAGCGGTCGGTTGCGCACGATCTGGTTGCGCTGGCTGGTCGTATTCGCACTCTCGGCGACCGTGGGTTGGCGGAAGTGCCAAGCCCGCGTTTGCTGGTTGCCACTGCGCGCCTGATTGCCAATGGCATTGCCCCGCGCCTGGCTTGTTATGTAGGATTGGTAGCGCCGCTTTCAGACGATCCCGGCATGATTGCTGCGATGCGTGATCTGGTGGATGCTGTGCTGATCGATTGAGACGGCTGTACGCATGATAGGCATGCATGACCGCAATCAGAAAACTGTGAGCGGATATGTCCGCATCTTTCTAAAACCGATCCGTCATGGCTGAACCCGAAGAAATAATTATCGACGCAGCTCGCCATGCAACCATATTCGTCACGCGCTTATGGCAGCGGGGCGATCGGGACCGGCCTGACGATACTCTGCTCTTTTATAAACATCGGCTCGAATTGCTGCTGACGGCCGTATATGGCGACAATATACGATTGCGCGTGGCGCAACCGCCGGCACCGCAAACTATGCTCGCGCGATTGTTCAGGCGCATGCCGGCTCACTTGATAGAGCCCTATCCACTGCCGGCTCATGACGGTATGCAAATTTTTCTTCCGTTACGGCTGGCACCCAGTGATTTAACTGTGCTGGCAACATTTCGCGTTCTCGCCTTGCAACAAGCCGGGCGTGCAATGCGTAGCCCCACATTGCCTCGCATTGAAAATATATTGGTGCGGGACCTGTTTTATTTAAGCGAGGCAGCAGCGGTCGATCATGTGTTGGCCAGCGATTTCCCCGGCATCGCGCCGGATCTGACAGCATTGCGTCACGCCGCCTTGCAGACACGTCCGCGGATGGGCCTGCTAAATGCGCGGGAACAGGAAATGGAAGAGTTGTATTTGCGCGTGTTGCGCGCGCGTCCTGTGGTTCTTCCGGCGCCGTTAGTACTCGCCCCCACTGCAGCCGATTCGCTGACTTGGGCCATCGCCATTGCACAACAAATGACGAGGATAGATACCCATTATCGCGGCCTGCGCAAGGGCTTGTGGCTGGGTACAACTTTGCCTACGGCTGGACAGCAACAGATGCAACGCGCCAGCGAGGCTGCAACGGATGCACTGGACAGGCCGCAACGCCAGGCGAGGATGGCGCGCCGGCCGGAAGTACGTGAAGCGCGCGAGAATGAAGACGATCAACAGGAACAAGGGATGTGGATGCTGCAAATGGATGATCCGCAACAGCATGTGGAAGATCCGATGGGCTTACAGCGGCCAACCGATCGCGACGAGAGCGCAGACCCGGGCGACCTGGCCGATTCACTGTCCGAATTGTCTGAAGCGCGTCTGATCTCTACGCCGCGACCGGCACAGGAAGTGCTGGTTGGGGATGATCCGCTGGACCGGCGCGCGGTATTCCATGCTCCGGATCGGGAAATGGCTGCAGGAATCGCATATCCGGAATGGGATTTCCGCATCGACGGCTACCATAAACAAGGTGCGATCGTGCGGCTTCAGCCACTCGGGCAGGGGGATCCGGCCTGGGCTGAATCGGTGCTGGCCAAACGTCGTGCGCTATTGCAGGTGATTCTGCGCCGCTTCGAAGGTCTGCGTCCGCGCCGGGTGCGGCAAGGGCGCCAGCCTGATGGCGATGACGTTGACATTGGCGCTTATGTCAATGGTTATGCGGAACGACGCGCCGGCTTGCCGCTGCAAGAACGCTGGTATCAATCGGTGCGTCCGGCGCGGCGCGATGTCGCCATTGTACTGCTCATCGATATCAGCGGTTCGACCGACGGCTGGGTGACGCAAGATTTGCGGATCATCGATGTCGAGAAAGAGGCGCTATTGCTGGTATATCGCGCGCTGATGGTATTGGGGGACCCATTTTGCATTCAGGCGTTTTCCGGGGAAGGTCCGCAGAACGTGGCGCTGTGGCCGTTGAAAAATTTTGACGAAAGTCCCGGCAATCTGATCGAGCGCCGTATCGCTGCGCTGGAACCGCAACGTTATACCCGCGCTGGAGCTGCTATCCGTCACGCTACCGCTTTGCTCAATGCATGCCCGGCTCAACACCGGTTGCTCGTCATGCTGTCGGATGGCAAGCCCAATGATGTCGATCATTATGAAGGCCGTTACGGCGTCGAAGACATGCGTCAGGCAGTAGCCGAAGCCACGCTGCAGGCGATCCATCCGTTTTGCCTGACCGTAGATCACCAGGCGCCGCAGTATCTGGCACGCATATTCGGCCCCGGACGCTACGCAGTGCTACAGCATCCCGAGCGCCTGCCTGTAGTTCTTGTGGA
>Ga0366801_1027_pt1 | contig 22594 bp, 17 predicted proteins | sample BONcelN113001E15_FD_207033 | JGI IMG/M metagenome (GOLD analysis project Ga0366801, IMG submission 207033) | Enriched cells from coal bed in the Powder River Basin, Montana, United States - BONCAT cells N11 rep3 HSBNCT.N11.300.1.E15 ... | reverse complement strand
TTAAGATACGCGCCCTTTTGATGTCATCTCGATTGTTTTACAGCGATGCCTTGAAAATTGCAAGCACATCGTCGGCAGTAAGCGGCACGAAAGCGTGATCCATCCCCTTGGAAACCGCTTTTTTCGCCATAATTTCAAGGTTATCGTCACCGATTCCCACACTGCGGAGCGTGGAGGGAATTCCAATTTCATTGAAAAAGTCCCTTGTACTCTGAATTGCCTCTTCGGCAATTTCAAACCGATTCAGATTCGCGTCAATACTCCAGACATTCACGCCATACTCCGCAAATTTATCAACTGTATTCTCGTTCAAAACATGCTTCATCCAGTTCGGCGTCAAAATGGCAAGGCCGATACCGTGGGTAATATCGTAAAACGCGCTGAGCTCGTGTTCCATCGGATGCACGCTCCACGCAGCGCCGGCGCCGTACGAAAGCAATCCGTTGATTGCAAGGCTGGACGCCCACATCAGGTTCGCGCGTGCCTCATAGTTTTTCGGGGATTCCATGGCGGTCATGCCGTATTTGATGCAGGTTTTGAGCAGGCCCTCGGCAAACCGGGACTGCAAAAACGCCTCCGGCGTGTTATTGAAATAGGTTTCGAGGATATGGCTCATGATATCCGCCGTACCCGCCGCGGTCTGCTTTTTTGAAACGGAATATGTATACTCCGGGTCAAGAATGGATGCTTTGGGCTTCATGTCTTGACTGAACGTGCCGAACTTGTCATTCTTCTTCATGTCGGAAATCACAGCGTTCCCATCCATTTCGGAACCGGTCGCTGAAAGAGTCAAAACGGAGACAATCGGAAGCACCCTGCCGATCTTTTCCGGGTGTATCACCAAATCCCATGCGTCGCCGTCATAACATACCCCGGCTGCAATCACCTTGGCACAGTCAATTACGCTGCCGCCGCCCACTGCAAGCACAACATTGATGTCGTTTTCATGGCAGAGTTTAACACCCGCACGCACCGATTCAATTTTCGGGTTCGGCTCCACACCGAAAAGCTCCGTAACCGAAATATGATCTTTCTGAAGCAGATCGATTACCGTTTGGTACAGTCCCATTTTCTTAATGCTTCCCCCGCCGTAAACCAACAGTGCACGGGAACCATATTCGCTCACCGCTTCGCCCAAGTGGGATATCTGCCCTTTTCCAAAATAGATTTTAGTCGGTATGGAATATACAAAGTTGTTCATTTTGATCCGCTCCTTCTTTTTTTATAGGCAGGGAGAATAAACCTCTCCCTGTTAATTTTACTTTACTATCCGTTTTAGTATATCATACAAATATTTAATTCACAATATTTTGACCTGCAACTTTTTATGTGAGCTGAACCGGCAGAGTACCTTTGGTCCACTTGATTTTTTGCTTTCGGTAACGTATGATGAGGTAAAACAAAAGGGATGCGGAACCGTGAAGGAGAATACCATGAAAGCGTTAATTACAGGGGCAAGTTCGGGAATCGGGCGTGATATGGCGAAAATTTTAAGCGCGAAAGGCTACGATTTAATCCTTGTCGCGCGCAGACGCGACCGGCTCGAATTACTCAAGCAGGAACTGCTCAGGCAGGAGCTGCACACCAACGTGCAGGTCATTGCCGCCGATTTGTCCGACGCAGCGGCCTGTATCGCTTTGTACGAGCAGGTAAAGCAGGAAAAAGTCGATGTGCTGATTAACAATGCGGGTTTGGGCATTTTCGGTGCATTTGATACCACAGACCTGCAAAAAGAACTGACTATGCTCGACACCAACATTCGCGCGGTACATATTTTAACCAAACTGTTTCTAAAGGATATGAAAACAAGAGATTCAGGTTATATCCTGAATGTGGCTTCCTCCGCAGCCTTTATGCCGGGGCCTTTGCTTTCCGGTTATTATGCTTCCAAAGCATATGTTCTGCGGTTGACACAGGCTATTTATGAGGAACTGCGCCGTTCGGGGAGTTCCGTGCATGTTTCGGCGCTTTGCCCTGGGCCGGTGAATACCGAGTTCAACGATGTGGCGCAGGTAAAATTCGGAGTCAAAGGCCTGAACAGCCACGATGTGGCGGAATATGCGCTGAAAAAAATGTTTGCAGGCAAACTGGTGATAATTCCGGGTACCATGATGAAGCTTGCACATTTTTTCATCCGATTTGTACCGGATAAACAACTGCTGAAAATTACTTACGGGCTGCAGAAACGCAAGGACGAAAAATAGAAAACCATTGCATACCATAAATGGTGTGTGAGGTTCCGCGAAATTTTAATAAGCTGATGTACGTCTTTAATCCCCCCTGACAGGGGGATTTTTTGCGCAAAAAAGGGCGGCACACAGCCGCCCCGAAACGGCAAACCGAAAGTTTGCCGCATATGAGATATTTTTAATCGTTCGCGTCGGTTCCGCTGTCTAAAAGTTCCCGGACATAGCTTGGCAGCGCGAAACTTCCTGCATGAATATCGGTATTGTAGTACCGTGTTTTCAGCCCCAGCCTGTTCCATGCAGCGGCGTCAAAAGCAAGCGGATCATACTTTTTTGAGGCAAATCCAAACAGCCAGTGACCGGAAGGATATGTCGGAATGTGGGCCTGATACACTTTGCAAATCGGGAAGAATTCCACAATGCGCTGATGTGCCCGTTTCATGGATTTTGCATATTTGGCATAATAGGGGCTTTCGTGCTGATTGACAAGGATTCCGTCCTCGGTAAGCGCTTTGTAGCAGTTGCCGTAAAACTCTTTGGTAAAAAGTCCTTCGCCCGGCCCGAACGGGTCGGTGGAGTCCACAATAATCAGGTCGTATTCATTTTGCTTTGTGCGCACAAAACGCAGCCCGTCTTCAAAATAGATGGTCACGCGCGGGTCGTCAAGCTTGCAGGTTGTCTGCGGCAAAAATTCGCGGCAGGAGTCCACGACCAGCCTGTCGATTTCCACCATATCAATGTGTTCAATGCCCTCGTAACGGGTCAGTTCGCGCACCGAACCGCCGTCGCCCGCGCCGATTACCAAAACTTTTTTAATGTTGGGGTTTGTGGCCATCGGCACGTGTATAATCATATCGTGATAAATAAACTCATCTTTTTCCGTTACCATCATATAACCGTCCAAAGTAAGGAAGCGTCCGAATTCGTTCGATTCCATGATATCGATCCTCTGGAACGGGCTTTGTGCAGAATAAAGCTGCCTGTCCACTTTAATAGAAAAGCGGACATTTTCGGAGTGTTCCTCCGTGTACCATAATTCCATACCGACTACTCCTTTACAATGTTAATATTTTCTATGCGCTTATCCTCTGTTCCGGTCAGGGAGCAGCCCTTTTCCTTCGCATATCCGATGTAATCCAAAATCTCGCGCGTAATCAGTTCACCGGGCGCAAGAATCGGAATGCCGGGCGGGTAACACATGACAAATTCACTGCAAACATGCCCCACACTTTCCTGAACAGGCACGGCGCGTTTTTCCGCGTAAAATGCCTGCTGCGGGGCAAGAATCACTTCGGGGTTGATGTACTCATGGTCAAGCATACCGGTGTGATCCTTTGAATAAAGCCGCTTAATCTCGTAAAGGGACGAGACCAGCCGTTCAATGGCCAATTCGTTGTCGCCCACGGAAACAATGGCAAGAATATTTCCGATATCGCCGAATTCAATCTGTATGCCATAATCGTCCCGCAGAATGTCGTACACTTCAATTCCGGCGCGCCCAATGTCCAGCGTATGCACCGAAAGCTTGGTAACATCAAAATCAAAAACCGAGTCGCCGTCGATCAGTTCGCGGGAAAAGGCGTAATATCCGCCGATTTTATTGATTTCCCCGCGGGCATATTCGGCAAGACCGGTTACTTTTTCAAAAATTTCTTTTCCGCGCAGCGCCAAATTGCGCCGTGAAATATCCAGCGACGAAAGCAGCAGGTACGAGCCGCTGGTTGTCTGCGTCAGGTTGATAATCTGGCGGATATAGCCCTCGCGGATTCTGCCGCTCGAAAGCAGCAGGGAACTTTGCGTCAGGGAGCCACCGGTTTTGTGCATGCTGACCGCCGCCATGTCCGCGCCCGCGGCCATAGCGGAAACCGGCAGTCCTTCGCCAAAATAAAAATGAGTGCCGTGCGCTTCATCCACCAGTACAGCCATGTCATACCGGTGCGCCAGCTCGGTAATAGCGCGCAGATTGGAACAAATTCCATAATACGTCGGGTTGTTTACCAGCACCGCTTTCGCATCCGGATTTTTCAAAATTGCCTGCTCCACGTCGCTGAGCGACATGCCGAGCGGAATGCCAAGCCGTTTGTTGATGCCGGGGTTTACATAAACAGGTACCGCACCGCTTATAATCAGCGCGTTAATGGCGCTGCGATGAACATTGCGGGGCATAATAATTTTATCGCCCTTTTTACAGGCGCTCATTATCATGCTCTGCACTGCGGAAGTGGTGCCGTTCACCATAAAAAACGCATCCTTCGCGCCGAATGCGGCGGCGGCCAGTTCCTCAGCGTCTTTAATGACCGAAACCGGATGACAGAGGTTGTCCAGCGGCTTCATGGAGTTCACATCCACCGTAAGGCACTGTTCCCCCAAAAAACCGGTTAATTCCGGGTTGCCTTTTCCGCGTTTGTGCCCCGGTACGTCAAAAGGAACGACGCGTGCGTCTTTATATTCTTCCAGCGCCTCGTAAATAGGCGCGTGCTCCTGTAATAATTGGTTCATTTCTCATTCAATCCTTCGCCGTCATAAATATTCGTTCCGCTGAAAATTTCAATCATTTCACGGCGCAGGCTGTTTGAAATACGCAGCCGCTCCTTCGGAGGCAGCTCATAAACGTCGGTATTGAAAAGATAGTTTTGCAGCTTGAGTTCCTTAATCAGCATTTTCGTGTGAAACAGGTTTGCCTGATAAACATTGATATCAATCGCATCGTATGTCTTTAGGGTAGCATCATCTATATAATCCTGAATAGAGGTAATGTTGTGATCCATAAACAGTTTTTTGCCGTTCATATCCCTCGTAAATCCGCGCACACGGTAATCGGCTGTAATGATATCCGAATCAAAGCTTCCGATCAAATAGTTCAGTGCGTTCAGAGGGGATACTTCGCCGCAGGTTGCAACATCGATATCCACACGAAAGGTGGCGATGGAATTGTCCGGATGGTATTCCGGGTAGGTATGCACCGTAACGTGGCTTTTATCCAAATGGCCGACCACGCTGTTCCTCGTTTTGAGAATGTCTATTTCCCCTTGATTGCAGGAAGGATCAATGTTGACAACCGGCAGCGACGCTTCCGTAATCAAAATGGTTACGCTCGCCCCCTGCGGGTCATAATCCTGCTTGCTGACATTCAGTACATGCGCCCCAATCATCTCTGTAACATCGCACAGAATGTTGGTCAATCTCTCGGAATTATACTGCTCGTCCACGTAGGCAATATAATCTTTTTGCTCCCGCTCACTTTTTGCATAGCAAACATCATAGATGTTGAAGCTAAGTGTTTTTGTGAGGTTGTTAAAGCCGTATAATTTCAGCTTATTTTCCAACCTGATCTCACGCCCCTTTCTATTAATAGAACGAACTCAATAGTACGACAAAACCCCCGAATTGTCAATATTTTTTACGAAAACCAATAATATTCCTGCAAAATTCGCATTGGCTTCCGGAAAATTCAAAATCCCTCGTTTTTCCTTTGATTTATTCCATTTTCCTGCTCCTCGGTTACAAACTGCGGTGATTGCTTTCCGCAGGGTGTCTATACGCCCGAAATCAACCGTTTTCATAAAATTTTTCAATCCCTCTTTTATATTATCTCACATTGTGCTATGATAATTATAACAAATGATTATGATGGGTAATTTTTCGATTTTACTGTGAAATATTTATCAATCTCACTTTATTTTACTGATTGTCCCGTTTTTTCTTTGTTGATATCATTCATTTTTTCTTTATTTTTTAATACAGGCCGAGCGGCCGCAGTGGATATAACGCCCTTTTGGACATGCTAATTCCATTAGTTCTTCTGTTTAATTGTTTTAGGCATTTTTTAATCTTCCCTGCAAACCTGGGGAAGCTGTGAAACTCAGGCAATTTTGCTTTCGTGTGTTTTTGCTTTCTAATGCAAGTTTTTTCTGGCTCACTCTCCACAAAAGGAATGAAATCAGATTCTTTACAGTAAATGCAGAATACACGCAAAATTCACATAAGAATAAATTAGGAGAAGTGATTTACAATGGAAAAAGGAAACAAAATCAGTATTCTCGGTGCGGGAAATGTAGGCGCTACCATTGCCTATACTTTAACCGTCGACGGAATGGCTTCCGAAATTGTTTTGGTCGACATTAACCAGAATAAAGCAAAGGGGGAAGCGATGGACATTTTACAGGGCACAGCGCTCTGTCCGCCGGTCAACATTTATTCCGGCGACTATGCCGACATCAAGGATTCCGATATTGTCATCGTTACCATCGGAGCAGCCCGTAAACCCGGCCAGACAAGAATTGACCTTGCACAGGGCAATGTCAATATTATTAAAAGCGTAATGCCGCAGGCAATGAAATACGCCCCTAACGCAATTTACCTTGTCGTAAGCAACCCGGTTGATATTATCACTTATACAATTCTGAAAACAACGGGCCTGCCGGAATCCCATGTGTTTGGTTCCGGTACCCTTTTGGATACCAGCCGCCTGCGTGCAATGATCGCGGGAAATGTCGGCGTAAGCCCGAAGAGCGTGCATGCTTATGTGCTTGGGGAACATGGAGATTCCGCTATGATCCCGTGGTCGCTGACCAGCATCGGCGGCGTTCCGATGGACACCTACCTGAGCAGCCTGCGCAATAAAAATTCAGATTACCATGAACTTGACTTTGATGCCATTGAGGACGATGTTCATAAGTCCGGCGGACAAGTTATCAGCCTGAAGGGCGCAACCTTCTACGCAATCGCACTTTCCACCCGCCGCATCTGCGAATGCATTCTGCGCGACACAAGTTCCGTTCTTTCCCTGTCCACCATGCTTCACGGCGAATACGGCGTGGAAGATGTTTGTGTAAGCCTCCCTGTTGTGATAGGCCGCAACGGCATCAGCAATGTGGTCGCTCCCCCGATGCAGCCGCAAGAGCAGGATAAGTTCATTAAGAGCGCCCAAATTTTAAAAGATACGATTGGCGCACTGTCAATCTAAGCTATGAATCGTATCATATGAAAGATATTAGTTTTGAAAGGATGTTTTACATGGATTACGCAAAGGAATCATTAAAGAAACACTACGAATGGAACGGTAAAATCGAGGTCATCTGCCGCGCTCCGCTGGAAACACGCGAAGACCTCTCCCTTGCCTACACCCCCGGTGTAGCACAGCCTTGCCTGGAAATTCAGAAGGACGTTAACAAGAGCTACGAATTAACCCGCCGTTCCAACCTTGTTGCAGTCGTAACAGACGGCACCGCGGTACTTGGACTCGGTGACATCGGCCCGGAAGCCGGTATGCCGGTTATGGAAGGCAAATGCGTACTGTTTAAGAATTTTGGCGGTGTTGACGCAATTCCGCTCTGTGTCCGTTCCAAAAGTGTAGATGATATTGTAAATACCGTCCGTTTGCTTGCAGGCAGCTTCGGCGGCGTTAACCTTGAGGATATTTCCGCTCCCCGCTGTTTTGAAATTGAGCGCAAGCTGAAAGAATGCTGCGATATTCCGATTTTCCACGACGACCAGCACGGAACCGCAGTTGTTACATTGGCTGCCATGTTCAACGCATTAAAGCTTACCGGCAAAAAGATTGAAGAAATCCACGTAGTTACCAGCGGCGCAGGCGCTGCCGGTACCGCCATCATTAAGCTTTTAATCGCTCTTGGTTTAAAGAATGTCATTATGTGCGACCGCAGCGGTGCAATTTACGCCGGCCGCGAAGGCTTGAATTCCGAAAAAGAGGAACTGGCCGCGATTACAAACCAAGAAAAGCGCAGCGGCAGCCTTGCCGATATGCTTAAGGGCGCAGATGTGTTCATCGGCGTTTCTGCTCCGAACTGCGTCACCGCAGAAATGGTCAAGAGCATGAATAAAGACCCGATTCTGTTCCCGATGGCAAACCCGACTCCGGAAATTATGCCGGACGTGGCACTTGCCGCGGGCGCAGCTGTGGTCGGCACCGGACGCAGCGACTTCCCGAATCAGATTAACAACGTTTTGGCGTTCCCGGGCATTTTCCGCGGTGCGCTCGATGTTCGTGCAAGCGACATCAACGACGAGATGAAGATTGCGGCTGCAAAGGCAATTGCTTCGTTTGTAACAGACGACAAGCTTGCTGCCGACTACATTATCCCCAGTGCACTGGATAAGAACGTTGCAGCAGCTGTTGCAAAAGCAGTGGCAGAAGCAGCACGCAAAACCGGCGTAGCAAGAATCTAAATTCATTATATCATACAGCAACAGGGAGCAGGCCGATTGGCTGCTCCCTGTTTTTTTATTACGCGATTGCAAAACGAATATTTTAACTTAGTTCCTCAATGAGGGGGATTTCATTTCCCCCTCTGGAGGGATGTGACTCCGATGAGCCGGAAGAGATTGTCGACAAAGTCGCCATTTATATAAACAGGTTCGTGTCCGACTGCTCCGCTGAACCAAGGAAAGTGGCCACACCTGCAATCTCCACGCCATCAATCAGTTCCTCCTGCTTAATCCCCATGATATCCATGGACATTTGGCAGGCAATGATACGCACGCCGCTTGCCATCGCAGACTGAAGCAATTCCTCCAGCGAGGAAACGTTTTTGCTTTTCATGACACCGCGAATCATTTTTGAACCCATGCCGAACATGTTCATTCTGGAAAGCCCCAGTTTCCCGGTCCCGCGCGGCATCATCATACCGAACATTTTCTCAATCAGGTTTTTTTCCGCCTTTATATGTTCGCTTTTACGCAGAATATTCAGCCCCCAAAACGTGAAGAACAAAGTCACTTTTCGTCCCATTGACGCTGCACCGTTTGCAATAATCAGCGCCGCAAGCGCTTTATCCAGATCACCGCTGAAAACAACCATGCTTTTGTCATTGCCGCTCTGTGCGGAACTGCCTGCCGGCTGCCCGCTGCCCTTGCGTATCCTTACATGGTACTCCCGGCCTTCCCGTTCCACCGAAAGCAGATCATTACCGGTTCGTTCACACCACACGTTCACATCCGAAGCAAACGCAGGGTCGGTCGCCTTAACAAGCAGGCATTCCCCGTTCTGAATACTTTTGATTCCTTCCGAAACTTTCATGATTGGGCCCGGGCACTGCAGTCCGCAGGCGTCCACTTCAATTACCTTTGCTGTTTCACAGCGCATGGGCTGGGTGGCTGCCGCGTTTTTTTTTATTCCTACGCAGTCCGTGGGACAGGGAGGCTCCCTGTCTTCTTTTGCGGCAAGATATGTCTTATAGCCTCCGCTCAGATTAAATGCGTCATAACCGTTCTGCATCAGGATTCGCGTGGCAAGGTAGCCGCGTAAGCCAACCTGACAATAAAGGTAAACCGGCTTCTTTTTCGGCAGTTCGTTCATCCTGTCCCGCAGGTCATTCAGCGGAATATTCACAGCACCGTCAATGCCGCCCATTTCGAATTCTTCCGGTGTGCGCACATCAACGAGCGTAATATTTTCGCGGTCAAGCGTGTCAATCTCGTTATAGTGGAATACTTTTGTATCCCCGCGCAGAATATTCGCGGCTGTAAAACCGAGCATGTTTACCGGGTCTTTTGCGGAAGAATACGGGGGCGCATAGCAAAGCTCCAGCTTTTCCAAATCATAAACCGTGCCGCCAAGGCGAAGCGCGGTAGCCAGCACGTCAATCCGTTTATCAACGCCGTCATTTCCTACTGCCTGTGCGCCAAGGATTTTACCGTCCGGAGCGAATAGCAGCTTCATGCTGAGCTGGGCGGAGCCGGGGTAATACCCCGCGTGGCTGGCCGGATGCACGTAAGTTTTTTGGTATGGGATATTCTGTAATTTCAGCTGCTTTTCGTTCAATCCTGTAGAAGCGGCCGTCAGATCAAATACTTTTAAAATCGCGCTGCCCTGCACACCGCCATCCTTTACCGTGCGTTGGCCAAGAATATTTTCCGCAGCGAGCCTGCCCTGTTTATTTGCCGGCCCGGCAAGCGGAATCAGTGTTTCACCGCCGGTTGTCAGCTGGCGCACGCCAATGGCGTCGCCAACAGCGAAAATATTGGAGTCGGAAGTGGCAAACGTGTCATCCACACGGATACTTCCGCCCGCTCCCAGTTCAAGTCCGGCCTCTTTTGCAAGGCGGCTGTCCGGTGCAACACCGATGCTCAGGATGACAAGGTCGGCGGGAATTTGCTTTTCCCCGGTCAGTTTTACCCACAGCGTTTCTTTCCGTTCAAATCCCTGCACGCCTGTTCCAAACAGCAGGCGGATTCCGTTTTCGCGCATATGACGGTGCAGCAGTGCTGCCATTTCCGGGTCAAGTGATGCGATCGCCTGATCCAAAAATTCCACAATGGTAACATCCAGCCCGCGCTGGTGCAGATTTTCGGCCATTTCCACACCGATGAATCCCGCTCCGACCACGACCGCTGTTTTTGGCTGTTTTGCCTTGATGTATTCATCGATCCGGAATGTGTCCGGTACGGTACGGAGTGTAAAAATCCCCTCCGAGTCAATCCCCGGCAAGTTGGGCCGCTTCGGCTGCGCGCCCGGCGAAAGGATTAATTTGTCGTAGCTTTCATCATAAAGGCTGCCGTCTTTGTGATTCTTTACGGTTACTGTTTTATTTTCACGGTCTATGTGCACCACCTCGTTAAAGGTTCGCACATCGATGCGGAACCGCTCGCGCAAAAGCTCTGGCTTTGTAACAAACAATCGCTCTTTGTCACGGATTGTTCCGCCAATATAATACGGCAGGCCGCAGTTGGCATAGGAAATGTATTCCCCTTTTTCAAACAGGATAATCTCGGCGTCTTCGCTCAGTCTGCGCAGTCGGGTTGCAGCACCTGCGCCGCCGGCGACTCCTCCTACAATCAGTACCTTCATTCTGTACCTCCGCCTTTCATTTTATAATTTTCGGGCATTGCCCGCACTAATTTATTTTATAATTCATTTTATGCCGATTCAAGAATTTTTTCTGTGACTAAATCACCAAACTTCATGAATTCGTGATATAATCACAGAATAAATACGCAATATACTATAAGATGTTAAACAAAGGGATGTGGATGTATGGCGGATGTTATTATTTTAGGAAACGGCCCGGCCGGAATTTCCGCGGCGGCCTACACAACGCGTGCCGGCCTAAAAACTACGGTAATCGGCAAAGACGGCGGCGCTTTGCTGAAAGCGCATAAAATTGAAAACTATTACGGTTTTGCAGAACCGGTTTCCGGTGAACAGCTGATACACGATGGTTTGGAACAGGCGAAAAGGCTTGGCGCCGAACTGGTGTCGGATGAAGTAGTGGGAATTACGTATGACGGGGATTATGTGGTAGAGGCTAAAAACGGAGTCTACCGCTCTGCCGCTGTAATTTTGGCAACAGGTTCCTCCCGAAGCGCTCCAAAAATGGAAGGTCTGCGGCGGTTGGAAGGGCATGGCGTAAGCTACTGCGCCGTGTGTGACGCGTTTTTTTACCGCGGCAAATCCGTTGCGGTATTAGGCAACGGCGAATACGCTCTGCATGAAGCAATGGAGCTTTTGCCCGTTGTCGGCTCGGTAACTCTGCTGACGAATGGGAAAGAACCGGATGTGGACATTCCCCGGGAAATCCCCGTAGATAAAAGGGAAATTACGTCGCTGGAAGGTGACCCCGTACTCAGCTCTGTCGTGTTCAAAGACGGTGAGCCGCTTGCGGTCAGCGGCGTGTTTGTTGCCGTAGGCGTAGCCGGCAGCACCGACCTTGCCCGAAAGCTTGGTGCGGAAATAAAAGGCAGCTCCATTGTGGTGGACGAAACCATGCAGTCCAATATTCCGGGGCTTTACGCTGCGGGGGACTGCACCGGCGGATTGCTGCAAGTCGCCAAGGCGGTTTACGAGGGTGCGCAGGCGGCGTCCAGTGTAATTAAGCAGGTGCGAATAGCGGCAAAAAAATCATAACAGCGGAAGCGGGGGCAACTCCGTTCCTTTTTTATGGTAATAAGGGTAACATTACGCAGCGTGACCAATGTTTGCCCATTGAAAAATTGCTGTTTCTCGACTATAATCGAAGTAGTACGACAAAGGCGAACAAAAATCCCGCAATGAACGGGCTGCTTGTTTCGTTTTTTAACAAGTCAATTACCATCGGCAAAAGTTTTAAACCGTAATTGACATTCATAAAGATTGGAGTTGATTCTTATGTACGAAGAGATTACAGCGCAGGCTAAAACTGCGGTAAGTGAATTAATAGAGCGTGCCGGACTCAGCGACGGCGATATTATGGTCATTGGCTGTTCATCCAGTGAGATCGGCGGCCATAAAATCGGTTCGGATTCCAGCGTGGAAATCGGAGAAACGGTTTTTAACGCGATTCATTCTGTTTTAAAATCAAAAAATATTTATTTGGCGGCACAGTGCTGTGAGCACTTAAACCGCGCAATTATCCTTGAAAAAGAAGCGGCGGTACAGAACCGCCTTCCCATCGTGAATGCCGTTCCCCAGCCAAAAGCGGGCGGCTCCTTTGCAACCGCCGCATACAAGGGCTTTGAGCACCCTGTCGCGGTCGAAGAGGTTGCTGCACAGGCCGGCATTGACATTGGCGACACGCTCATCGGCATGCACCTTGCCAAAGTCGCCGTCCCGGTACGCCTGTCCATTGATACCATTGGGGAAGCCCATATTATCTGTGCACGCACAAGGCCGAAATTCATCGGCGGTGAGCGAGCGCATTATGACGAGTCGCTGCTTTAAGCGCGGAAGGGGAAGCCATGACAAAAGTTGCTTTTATCTGTGTTCATAACTCCTGCCGGTCACAAATAGCGGAAGCGTTGGGCAAGCACTTTGCAGCCAACGTATTTGAATGTTATTCCGCGGGAACCGAAATGAAGCCTCAGATCAATCAGGATGCTGTGCGTCTGATGAAGCAGTTGTACGGTATTGATATGGAGCTTACCCAGCGTTCCAAGCTGCTGGCTGAAATTCCCCCGGTGGATATTGTTATTACCATGGGCTGTAATGTGGCCTGCCCGTATTTGCCCTGTAAACGCCGTGAAGACTGGGGTTTGGACGACCCGACAGGAAAAAGCGACGAAGAATTCATCGCTGTCATCAAACAAATCGATGGTAAAATAAAAAATCTTGTTTCCGAATTGGAATAAATTCATCACTTGGCCGAACCGCCCTGCATATATTGTAATACATAATTTATTTTGCACTGCAAAGCGCGTTCCTGCGCAGCACATTTGTGTGATTACAGTACAAACTGAGCAGGCGATGAACGGAATACCGTTATGGAGACCGGGTCTTCGGGCAACAGGATATCATTGATTAACCTATTGGACGGCATCCTGTTCCACAGATTTTCTTATAGTCTGTTTAGCAAAGACCATCCTTTCAGTTTAAGGAGCCCTAAAGCCTGCGAGACCCGGCCTTGAAATAAGAAGCCCCGAACCAGCGCCGTAATCCGGCTGCTGATTCGGGGCTTTTACCTGTGAAACAGCTGAAGCATTATTTAGACGTATTTTTGCACAGGGGAAGTTCCGAAACCGCCCTGCAGCGCTGTGAACTGCATTTCATTTACTGTTCCGCTTTTCTGCGCGGAAACGTCTTCATCGCGGGCATCTTTGTTTTTGAGCTGGAATGTGCTCACCAGATTACGCAGCATCTGTGCCTGTGTGGAAAGATCCTGGCTGGCGGCGGCATTTTCCTCCGAAGTGGCGGAATTCGTTTGTACGACTTTTGCGATTTGCTCAATTCCCTGCGTTACTTGCTCAACTGCAGACGCCTGCGCGCCGGTCGCGGTCGAAATTTCGGAAATCAGGTTTGTGGACTGCCTTGTGCTGCTTCTGATTTCCTGGAAGGATTCCGCTGCGGACTTTGCGATTTTCGCTCCGTTGCCCACCAGCGAAACCGTGTTTTCGATTAAAACAGTTGTCTGCTTTGCTGCTTCGGCACTTTTGCTGGCAAGGTTGCGTACTTCATCGGCAACCACGGCAAACCCTTTGCCCGCGGAACCTGCCCTGGCGGCTTCCACCGCGGCGTTGAGCGCCAATATATTTGTTTGGAATGCGATATCTTCAATCGTCTTAATGATTTTTCCGATTTGCGAAGAAGCAGAATTAATGTCGTTCATTGAGGTCATCATTTCCTCAATTTTACGGTTTCCTTTTTCCACTTCATCTGAAGACTGCTGTGCAATGGAACTTGCAACCGCAGCGTTTTGGGCCGTCTTTTGCACCTGGTTGGAAATCTCCGTAAAGGTGGCGGAAAGCTGTTCCGTTGCGCTGGCCTGTTCCGTCGCCCCTTGGGAAATTGCCGCGGCACCGCTGGAGATTTGTTCCGAACGCAGGGAAACCGATTCCGCCGCCTGATTAATATCATAAAATACACCGTTTAAGGAGCGCAGAATATGGTTCAGTGCGTTTTTTATTTCGGAAAAATCGCCGTGATACTCATGCTGGGGTTCCACGGTTAAATCCCCGTTGGAAACCGCGCTCAGTATTTTGGAAATTTCGCCCACATAAACTTGCAGGCTCGCGACCGTGTTCTCAAGTGCCGCCGCAACCTGACCGACTTCATCGTTGGAATGGTGTGCGGCCACCATCGCCTTATTGTTTGTTATGCCGATTTCACCGTGTTCCATGTTATTTGCAAGCGTTACCACTTCACCCAGTGGGCTCTTTACCCGCTTAATGACAAATCGCCTCAAAATGATAATAGCAAGTATGATCATAAATATGGAAATCCCGACGGAAGCTAAAATACATAATCTGCTCGTCTGTTCCGCCGTGCTGATATTTTTGCCGGCAAACATCACACCGACCGCGTTCCCGTCAGGCCCTAAAACAGGAGTATAATTTGCCATATACGGAGCGCCCAGTATATCTGTTTTGCCGATGTAATTTTGTTTTCCTGTAATAACTTTTTTTGCGACATCAGCGTTAAGTTTCGTACCTATCTGACGCTTTTCATCTTTTATGATCGTAGTGCTGATTCGCTCATCACCGTAAAACACCGTAAATTCACAGCCCGTGTAGCCCTTTAACTGGTCAAGGGTCACCGTATCTTGCAAAGAACGTACGGCGGAAATCATACCGATGATTTTGCCGCCCGACTCCAAAGGGGTTCCATAGCAGATGCAAAGATTTTTATCAAGAATCGCCTCGTTTGTAAGTGTTGCTTTTCCTTGAAGCGCCGCCTGTACATGACTGAGCTTTGAAAAATCCGGCAGATCGAAGTCGCTTGTGGAGGCCGCGATCACCTTCCCGCTGGTATCCGTGATAAACGTATAGCTGAGGCCGTTGTCGCGCACCGAATCCTTCAGCGCCTGCACCATGGTGAATTGATTTGCACCAATTACCGATTCGACCAGATCCTGATTATCCGCCAGCTTATTTGCGGCAGTTTCCACCTTAACATCATATGATTTCACATTGCCGGTGAGACCCTGCAATGCAATTTTACTCTCGTCTTCGTAAGTGGACTCAAAGGCCTGATTCGTTAAAATCAGAACAACAGATACGGAGATGGCTAAGATAAGTGCGAGAAAAACTGTAAAAAAAGCAGATAAAATTGAACTGAGACTTTTTAATCTAATTTTCACAAAAACTCACTCCTCTTATTCCTTACGCCATTGAATGATCCTCAGCAACCCTCTTCTTCCTCATTTTTCGATCATTTAAATCTTATTTCTATTATATATTATAATATCGACATTGTTAAGCAAATATTAATATTTTTTAATACAATATCGTTGAATTTTTGTAGAATTATGTTAGTATTAATTGTATAGTAATATTAAGATTTATAATCTAAAGAAGGAATGAGTCATGGTTATTACGGAAGTAACGGACGGGCGCGAACAGTATTGGGAATTAATGCTGGATGCCGACCCTTCGCGGGAAATGGTTAAAAAATATTTGAATCACGGATTTATGCTGGTCGCCACGGAAGCGGGCGACACCGTGGGCGAAATTATTACCGTTCCCATTTCCGCCTCAGTGTGGGAAATAAAAAACCTTTCTATTGATGCGTCTTATCAAAAGGAGGGATACGGCACCGCTCTGGTATTGTCAGCAGTCAGCAGGCTGCCCGAAGGAACGGAACTGCTGGTGGGAACGTCTGATTCGGGTGTTGAGTTTTATGAAAAATGCGGGTTTCACTATTTCAGGACCGAACCGGACTTTTTCACAGAAAATTACCCGGAACCTATTTTTGAAAACGGGGCACAGTGCGTGGATATGATTTATTTAAAGCGAATGGTGTAATAAAAATTGCCGTTACCCCCGGCTTCCGGATAATAACAGCAACAAAAGCTCCGCATATACCTGAAATGGTAAATGCGGAGCTTTTATAGCGTACGGTAATATGAATTAAATATCCAGCTTTGTAATGCTGCATCTTTTGAGCAGACTTAGGTAATCTTCCATAATAATGTGCGCGGTCTCAAAGGTCATGGCGTTGGCGGAGGACAGGGCAATAGCATTGCACAGCATTTCATCAGGTTCCAGCCTTTGCTCCAGTGAAAGGCTGAGCGAAGCCACCATGGTATCGCCGCAGCCGAGCGTGCTTTTCACGTCTACATCCGGTGCGCTGCCGTGCCAAACGCCTTTTTCACAGACAAGCATTGCACCGTCCTTCCCCATGGAGATTAAAATATAACTGACTCCGTCTTTCACAAGCTGCTGTGCAAATGCAATCATTTCATCGTCCGACGCATCCGCGTTTCCCATCAGCTCCATCATTTCGCTTCGGTTCGGTTTAATCAGGTGAGGTTTTTCCTTCAGCGCGGCTTTTAACAACGCGCCGGAAGTATCTGTAATTAAAATGGTACCCGGCTGTCTTGCCGTGCGCATCAGTTCGCGAAAGTAATCTTCACTGACGCCGCCGGGCGCGCTTCCGCAAATTGTGACCACCGAGCTTTTTTGTGCCAGTTCATTTGTCTTGGCCAATAACGCGCCGCATTCTTCCACTGTAACATCCGGCCCTTTTTCCAGCAATTCGGTACGTTTTCCGTCCTTTCCGAACAGCTGGATATTGGTGCGCGTACATTCCTGAATGGGTACCATGCAGTTTTGTATTTTCCTCTTTTTCATGTAATCCACGAAAACCGGTGCAATTTCCCCTCCGAGGAACCCTGTTGCAGCGACTTCAGTGTCAAGATCGCGCAGCACTTTTGCCACGTCGATTCCCTTTCCTGCCGCGGAAGTGGAAATGATACGGGTTCGGTTTGTTTCGCCCACGCGAATTTCATCCACGGAAAGCAGCTTGTCCAGCGCAGGGTTAAGTGTAATGGTAGTAATCATCTAAATACCTCCCGGTTTCATTCAATTGCAATCAGAACATGTGATCATTAAATTAATCCCATCTTATGCTTTTGCCGAATTCTTGTCAATCCGTATCGATCCGCAATAATAAATTTTGAATAAGTATCCCCGGTAAAGCCGGGGTCTTCTGATTGCAAATAAAAACCTGCGGTTAGCTTTCCGGCGGTTCCGCCAATCGCTTTTCACCCGTAATCTGCTGAATGGGGTTAATATCCTGCGTCACTTCAAGCACGCCGAGGTATTCGCCCTTTTCGTTTCTGACCGCATAATAGCGGATATAAACAAATTTCTCACCCATATGAATCCAAAAATCTTCGTGGTCTTTTTTGCCGGTTCTCAGATCCTCCACGATTTTCTCCACAATATGCACACTGGCAGGCGGGTGGCAGTTAGCCACCTTGCGGCCGATAATGGATTTTGTGCGCGGAAAGACACGTTCCGCTCCCTGTGAAAAATACCTGACGGTGTCATCCTTGTCCACAAACGTAATATCGATGGGCAGCGTGTTCAGCATTCCGGTTATTTCTTCGCTTTTCAGTGTTCCTGTGGGCAGAACAAAATCATCCGGACCGCCTTTTTCCTGCTGCGCCGCTGACTGTACCTGCTCCTCTAAGGGGTTCCAGTCCGGCACGCTTTCAATCAGACAGCTGCCGAATTCCCTGCTTTCCTCCGCAATGCGCCGCCACTCATCCTGTGTTAAAACATCGGTCAGCATCGGCATCATAATGTTTTCTTCTTTAAAAATCATCTCCGTAATTTTCTTCAGAACGTTTTCCGTTGTTTCTCGGATTTTCTGCCCGTTTCCTTTGTTTGAAAGTTCGGATATGATTTCTTTAATCTGCGCGCGAATTTCGTCATCCACTCCCCACATTACCTTCGGCGGTGCGGTAATCCCGTAGCGCTCCATATAAGGGAACAAGACGTTTTCCTTTTTTAGATAATGACGGTCAATCTCCCAAAGGCGTTCCATGGCTTTGGCGAAGTTCCCTGTGTCTTCGCTGTTTGATAAAGCTTCCAGACTCGGCCTGATCTCCCCTTCAATCAGCTTTTCAATTGCTCGGTTTTCCCGCTTCATACTGTCCACCGGGTGCCCGGGCTGCTCGGCGGCGTCATCCGCACTGTGAATATCTTCAATGGAGCCTTGAAACACCGCGGCGTGAACATCGCAAAGCCGCTGCACCTCCGCAACAGGAAGTCCCTGTGCAATCAGCGCCTGTTCCGCATCCGCGATTTCCGAAGCCGCGACCCCTGCGAAAGTATCTTCAAACTTCTGTTTTACCTCGTCCACGCTTTTCCCAGCGTGCAGTTCCGATATTAATTCCTGAATCACCTGCTGACGGTACTCCCTGTTGTTAATTTCTGCGCTCATTCTTATTCCTCCTTCTGAATAATTTTGTATCCATGGCGGATAAATTCCTGTTCCACGGTATCCATCGCTATATTTTTCATTGCCGCCCCACGCGGGACCGTCATAATTCTTCCTGCGGTGACTAGCATTCCGGGTTTGGTGATTTCCGTAAAACCAAGCTGTCCCAGAATTTTTGCAACCTCTGCGTCTGTCGAACACAGTTCCAGTACCGTTTTACTGAAATCAATCGTTTTTTCGCTCACCCTGCACTCCTCTCATTCATCTGTCCGATTTCCGTGGCAAACTTCCGCCCAAATTCCATGCAGTCTTCCATCTGTTTGCAGTCGGGCACCCAAAGAACCTTTTGCCCGTCATTCACGATTTGGAAGCCGCAGTCCTTCAGCTGATTTGTAATTTGACTGACCGATTCCCCGCTCCACCCGTAGCTGCCGAAAGCCGCGGCTTTTTTTCCTTTGAATTTCAGCCCTTTCATCATTTCGAGCAACCCTCCGATGGAATACAGGTACCCGTTGTTAACGGTGGGGGAACCGACAAGGATGGCCCTGGAGCGGAACACTTCGGTAATAATATCGTTCTTGTCCCGTTTGGCCGCATTCACCAGTTTGACCGTAATGTCCGAATCCGACTCACGGATTCCCGCTGCAATGCCCTCCGCTATTCTACGCGTTGACTGCCACATGGTGTCGTAAATCAGCGTGACCTGATTTTCCTGATAATTTTTGGCCCAGTCCAAATAACGACCGATAATCTGCGCGGGGTCATCCCGCCAAATAATGCCGTGGCTTGGGCAAATCATGTTTACCGTCAGATTCAGTCCCAGAACTTCATCGATTTTTTTGCGTACAAGCGGGCTGAACGGGGTTAAAATATTTGCGTAATACTTCATGGCCTCGGAATAAAGCTCCGCTTGATTTACCGTATCGTTAAAAAGGGTTTCCGTTGCATAATGCTGTCCAAAAGCATCGTTGCTGAACAGAATATTGTCGCCCGTCATGTAGGTAAACATGGTGTCGGGCCAGTGCAGCATCGGCGCCTCCACAAACATTAAAATACATCCGTCAAGGTCAAGCGAATCCCCTGTTCTTACGGTTTTATAATTCCAGTCCTGATGGTAATGTCCCCTCAGAATCTTTTCCCCGTTCGCCGTGCAGTAAATAGGGGTATTGGGTATCAGGCGTATCAGCTCGGGGAGTGAACCGCTGTGGTCGACTTCATTATGATTCATAACGATATAATCGATTTGATCCAAGTCGATTTCCTGTTTTAACTGCGAAATGAACTCCTCGTCATACGGCCGCCAAACCGTGTCAATCAGCGCTGTCTTTTTGCCGCGCACTAAGTACGAATTGTAGGAAGAGCCCCTTTGAACCGAATACTCGTTGCCATGGAACTTTTTCAGTTCCCAGTCCACTTTCCCGACCCATGTTACTTTCTCCGTAATCTTTTTTCCCATGACCACATCCCTCTCATTTTTCAAAAGCATATTCGGAATATAGCATTCCAAAATGATGCCAATTCATGCCGTCCAAAACTATAGCAATTACAAAAATGAAGCGGAATAGCTATTGTTATCTCCCCCGCCTCCGGCGGGGGAGATAACATCTTCTTTTCCCATTCTTAATTGAAATCGCTGTAAGTAATCCTTTGGGGTATAAAAAAGCGGGGACAAGACGCCCCCGCTTTTTTTATTTCTTATAATTATTTTTTTATTTTTACTGTTTCCTCGGGTTTTTTTCGTCCGGTTTTGCAGCGGGTTCTATGATTTCCGGTTTGGGAGCTTCCGGCGCTTTTCCCGCCGTTGCCGCGCCAACCGCAGCCTCAATTGCCTGCGCTGTGGTGGACGGTTCGGAAATATGCTGCAGGGAAACGCCCAGTTTATCGAGTGTGATGAATTTCAGGAGCGTATCCATAATGGTGCTGTTTCCATTGGAACTGTTGCCGGAATCCTGAGAACCGGAACCGCCCATGTTCACAACGGTCTTCGGCACAATGTCCACCTTGGCATTCTTAATCGCGTCGGTCAGTTTATCGGCAACTTCCTGAATTACACGGTACTCCGCGCCGCCGTAAGCCTTAACCTGCGCGTCGATTGCCTGTGCTCTTGCCAGACCGACATTGGATTCTTTCGAAGCTTCCGCTTCGCCTTCCAGTCGGATTTTGGAGGAGTTCGCTCTTGCCAGTGCAATAATCTGATTTGCTTCCTGCTCTGCCTTGCTTGCAAGGGCGGCACCATTGTTGCCTTCGATTTCAATTTGAATTTTAGATTTGGATAGGAAGCTTTGCTGCTCCGCAATCGCCTGTGCTTCACGCAGCGATTTTTCGCTTTCCGCCGCAGACTGCTGCTTTTGGTAAGTGACCTTTTTCTCTTCCGCAATCTGGCGTTCCCGCAGCTGCATTAAAATGTTTTCAATCTGAATATCCGCAACCGGCGATTTCGGCGTACCAATCAGCACTTCTTCCAGCTGCAGGTTGTATTTCTGGAATTTATCTCGCATTTCCGAAACGGCGCGCTCACGGATGGCGCTGCGTTCCTGAATCAGTTCGATCAAAGTTTTTGTCTGCGCTACATCTTTAAAATATGCGCTGACCAGCGGATCCAACGACTGGTTGACGAGCATATTGATATCGCCAAAACGCTGAATGACCCACGGCGCCTGCTTGTAATCGATATGCATAACCACGGACAGCGGCAGGGACGGCTCAAACGCATCCTTTGTGATAATATCAACCTCTGTCAGGTTTTCATCATACTTATGGTCGCCTATTTCGGATTTGTTCCATTTCAGTATAATGTTTGTAGTCGGAACCAAAACCACTTTTCCGGCATCGGTGTTAAATGCATACTTGCCCGGCATCAGCGGCTTTTCCAGCACGCCCTTGCAGCCGGCTTCCACCAGTTCACCGTGTTTGTAATCGACACCGGTCGTATCGACTCCCTCTCTTCCAAAGAAGGAAACGACAACGCCGACAAATCCGATGGGAACAACGGTTTTCGGGCGGAACTCCACAGTTGCAAAAAGCCGGTTAATGTAGTACGTACCGTCGGTCAGAACTTGAATTTGTTTACCGCGACGGCCGCCAAGCGCAAGGAATTTTTCCGGGTCCTGAAAACTGGAATGTTCCTCGCCCACGCTGGAAGCAATAATTTCGCCCTCCTGAAGCGGCATACCGTCATGTACCGTAACGATTCCCATCAGGTCGCTGGATTCGCTGCTGTCACCCATGATAACGACCGGGCTGAAGGCGCCCCTTGCCAGAAGGGTTTGCTGCATGCTGGCCAGTTCAGTCCGCTCCATCTTAGAGCCGGTGAAAATTGCTTTAATGTCATTCACTGTAATGACAATAAACTCCGCCAAATTGATTGCGTAGGTACCTTCTCTTAAAATTCCTCTTTGCGGGCCGCGCTGGCCGCCGTTTTGCAAAAATCCGCGTACATCCTGAAAATTATTTGCTTCGGGAATAACCTTGCCCAAAGTCTGTATTGGGGCGAGCGGTTCGCCGTCGCGTGCGAACAGATATGCGATCTGCCCCTGCGGAATCGTAATGAGCGGATATTTATGTATCTTATACATAAGAGCGGATTTAAAGTGCATGCCGCCGCGCAGCAAATCGGGGGAATAACCTGCTTCTCCGTGCAGGGCAATAATGGAGTTTTTCAGGGAGCCTCTCATGCTCCACCATTTTTCAATTACCGCAACCTCGTCAGAGTCGATGACTCTTAGTCCCAGTATTTTGAAGATCAGCAGATAAAGCGCCAAAACAGCTACGATCACTGCTATGGCTATTGTAATTGGGGTCATTAAAATCC